>OHGK01001310.1_pt1 | contig 13577 bp, 11 predicted proteins | sample 1567671 | NCBI WGS metagenome assembly OHGK01 (sample SAMEA3879577, study PRJEB24766) | human gut metagenome | biome: human-associated habitat; feature: feces | place: USA | collected 1985/1987 | reverse complement strand
TATTATTTATATCTTAGATTCATCTTTTTTAAATTTACTTTTAATTTTATCCATAAGGGAACCTGCACTTTCTTCTTTTTCCAATTTCGAATCAGCTTTTCCGCTATCTGCAGCTTGTTCAGCCCTTAATTTTATAAGTTCATCAACAGATAAACCTTCTTCACCCGGTTCCGGTATCGGGATTGTATCTACAAAATTCTTGGCACTTTCAATTTCTGAGTCTAATGCCAACCACTTGAATGATTTTATCATTTTAAGAGGTTTTCTGGTATCTCCGCGCAGTACTATCTGGAATTTGGTAGCATAGTCATCTGATTTACCTTCCGCAAGTGACGGAAGAGCCTGCATTTCTTCTTCTGATACAGCTTCACAGAATATAGCAAAAGTTTTTGCTGCTACTATATTTAATCCCGGAGTATTTTTTATTAAGTTAACAGGATTGATATTTGCCAATGGCCCTAAACTATCAGAAAAAGTTGAAGCCAGTTTTCCTCGAAGTTTCAAATCAGCACTGTTATCGACTAATCCGACTTTACCTGCAATATACATAGACATTACATCACCCTGACTTTTTATCGGTGCAATATCAGCAAAACCATCATTAAAAGTTAAGTGTCCGTATAATGTATTAAAGTGAGAAGTATCAATTGTTACAATATTTGTAATTACAGACCCGATAGTTGATGAGAAAAACGCATTTTCTCTGAGATTTTCAGCCATCAAGAAATTCTCAAACTTTCCAAACGGTCCTAACTGTCCGTCTTTAACATTAAAATCAACATAACCTTTTAATGTCTTCATCTGCTCTTCCACTGTTGTTCCTTTTAATGAGATATCAGCAATGAAATTAAGATTTCCGGAGAGCATATCTTTCATCTTCATAGCATCTAACAGAACTTTTTCTATATTAAAATTTTTACCGCTTAACTTTGCATTAAGTTCTGTTGATACAAGATTCATTGATGCATCACCGTTGACATTTCCGCCCATCGGAATAGTTCTTAACTTGTTCAAATATAAAACATTTTTAAATAATGAAATATTCCCCGTAGTATTTTGAACAACAATATCACCCGTTGTAATTTTGCGCAAGTTTATTGCTCCTCTCAAGATTTCAACAGGAATATCAGCCGGAGCTGATGACACTGCCGCATTACCTGATTTTGGAAGAGATTTCATCAACGAATCGGAAACTTTCAACAATTTATCAACATCAACCAATCTTGAATAAACCCTGACATCAGCCAATCGCATCTGAGACAGCAATTTCCAGTTAGTCAGCATATTAATATTGAAATCTGAGCCATTTGCATTTACATCATTAATATTTATTTTTATATCTCTAGAAGCTAAATTCATTGAAATATTACGAACATTCGTCATAACTTCAGGAATGCTTAAATTTCTTATATTGAAATCACCGCTGATTTTCATATTTGAGAAGTTTCCAAAAGAATATAAATGTCCGCCAAAAGTAAACTTAGATTTCGGAAATACACAGATAGAACCGTTCAAATCTTTAGGAATAGTAATTTTAAACAGGTTTACAAACGGTTTTGTGCTCAGGTTTGATACCATTGCACGAACACCGATTACCTCAACAGAATTCAAAAGATTTAATGCAAGATTATCTCTAAATACCGCATTCGGACGTCTTACATACAGCCCAGATTTATAAACCTTAACAGTATCTTTATTCTTTTCTGCCAGAAGTTGAACCAAAAGCTCTCTGCCGACAAACTCATCTAACTTCACCGGAGTAATATAAGCATTAGCACTTGACTGCATTTGAACAACAGCCTTCATTTTATCACCCTTAGATTCAAAATCAGCTTTTAAAGGAATTCCGCCTTTAGAATCTAAATATGGTGCAAGCGCTTCTCCTGCCAGAATTTTCAAATCAGAATCAGCCAATATACCTTTTGCAATAATTTTCACGGAAGGGTTTGAAAGATAATCGGCAACTTTACCGCTAAAACTTATAGTTGAACTATTATTTAATTTCAACTTAGATTCCTTTAAAACAATATCTTTATCCTCAATATTAGCAATAATTAAATCATCAGCAATAACAGATTTCGTTGCAGGCAAATCAAGTTTAAATTCTTGGTTTTTCATTTTCCCGCGAATTACACCGGAGAAATTAGTAACACCAACACGTGCAAGTTTATTAGATACGGTAAACTTACCGCCCCTATCTACAACCACAAAATCAGTAAGTTCTGCCGTACATAATGCCGCAATATCTTTTATCTCACCAACAACCTTGGTATTAAGAGTTAAAAACCCTGATTTTAAATCATAAGCATTTTTAATATCCCGTGGAGCAAATGCCTTATATAAACCGGGTAGCGGTATTCTATCTGCCTGAATATTAACATTTGCAATAGAATTTGCATCAATTTTTCCGGACACATATAATGGCTGCTTATTTATCAATACATGAGTATTTCTTACCCGGAAAACATTTTCGTCAAATATTAAATTTGCATTTATATCATTAAATAACAGCCCCATATTTCGATTAAAAATGTTACCATCTCTTATTATAAATTTACCATCAGACTCCAAATCCTCAAAATTAGTCTTTATTCTAAAATTAGAGAACAAGTATCCGCTTGCACTCATACTTGCAATATCATTTTTTATATGAATAGTATCTAAATAAGCTTTCACAATATTTAGCAAATTACTAAAATAAACTTTTGAAGACTTGAGCGACAAATCAATATAAGGCTTTTCACTATAATCAACTTCTCCGGCGAGTTTCAAATATTCACTGCCTGTTATATATAAATTAGAATCTACTTCTGCAGATTTTCCTTTTGCCTTCAGATATAAATAAGACTCCGGCAGCTGTAACCCGGACATTGTTATTGTTGTTTTGTCAATATTTACAAATCCTTTTGCCCAAATTTTATTATCTTTTTTACTTTGCCTGATTTTTAATTTTGAATTAATATCGGATTTCAAATTATATGCACGATACTCACTAACCGGATTAACAAACGGAAGAGCAAAAACAGCTTCATCATCCTCTTCTTCCTGGCTTGGAGTAAAAGCAGGAACAAAAGTATTTATATCCAAATTAGCAGTAATATTCTTGTCATTATCACTTAAAAACTCGGCTTCGGTTTTTAAAGTTGCAACTTTTCCGTTAAAATATCCCGCCTTTAAATTTTCACCCCGTAAGGTCAACTTATGAGAAGATTTTGTATCATCAATCACCGCCTTATAGTTATTCAACTTTAATGCCGGAATAACAAGCTTAATCGAAGCTGGGTCAAACGGAAGCTGATTAGCCTCATCTATAACTTCTTGAGGAGGGTTTAATCTTCTTTGAGCTCTTTTTCTATTGACAAGATCCTCATAAACTTTTGCAACTTTATATTTCTCACTGTTAATAATTTCTACATTCAATTCAGGAGACTCAAACTCCGCACAAGAAACCTTTACACTAAGCCACAAAAGACTAGGCAAAAAAACTTTCCCCTTAAATGATTCCGCACTAAATAACAAGGAATCATCAGGAAGTTTAACTTTTATATTTTTAGTTTTAATCCCAGCTTCTAAAAACGGACTCGTAATAACATCAACCCTATCAAAATCAACAGTTAAATCAGTATTATCTTTAACCAGTTTTTGAATTTCAGGTTTATAAACATTCAAATCAATTTTATTTGGCAAAACAAACAAAAAAACTAAATATAAACAAACCAGCAAAGATAAAAACACATAACCGGTTATTTTCAGGAATTTCTTCATAAAGCCTCCATAAGAAATATCTAAATATCCTAATAGAAGTATAGGATAAACATGCTTCAATTCCCAGAAATCAAGTAATGCGCTTTACATTAAGTCATATTATTTTTTAATCAAATCATTAAACTGTTGAAATACCGCCTCTAAAGCTTCTGTTTCGGTATTTGTTATACGTTTAAAACCAAACATCAAATTGTTTTGCGGATTTATCAAACAAAATACAGAACAATGTTCCCGCAAATCCTTATATGCAACCCTGTCATACTGTTGATTAAAAACAGGAGCTACTGATTCATCCCTAACAATTAAGTTAAAAGATGAAGAATATTGTTTATGCAAATCTTTTAATTTATCATAAAAGACTTGAAAATTCGCAGAATCCGCAACTTCCAACTTTGAAGGGAAAACTATTATTGTAAATTTCGGACCGGACTTATAAATAATAGAAAAATTTTTGTCATACGTCAGTAAATCTATAACATAATTAGGCATCTTATAAAGATGGTAGCGTATATTAGCATTCAACAAGTACCCTGAAAGTATAGGAGGTAAAGCCTCAGATGTTTCGGTTTTAAAACACTCAAAAGGTGCTCCATTACGAGTTTTCAAAAACATATGAGTATTGGATAATGCAATTATCAAAATTACCAAAGATATTAAAAATACAACAAAATGTTTCATATTTTCCCTCCAGCTATATTCTATTATAATAGAAAGTAGTAAATAAATTCAAGCTAAAAAAAAGAACTTATATACCAAATTCCACTAAATAAAAAAACACACGTTACAGCAAGCGACAGCGAAGCAGTCCGAAAAATTTTATTCAATCTCAATATGATACTGGATTGCTTCAAAAATCATAGATTTTCTCGCAAGGACGATAATGTTGGTGGAAACATGTATATAACTCCAAAAAAGATAAACAATAGACGCAATTATATAATTCGAAATGTTTTTATATAAATATATACAAAAGGCAGAAAGTTATTTAAGGTATGTTAATCACCAAAATACTATCTCCGTTATATCGCGGAGTTAAAACAATAAAAAACACAAGTGCAGTAAAAAAGGGGATTCAGTATGGCAAAACCAATGCTAAATCTGTATTTGAGATGAAAGACATTTTCTTAAAAAATAAAAATAAAGGTGCTGTAACCGCACTAAAAATGGTTATAAAAGAAAAAGGAGTCTGCGCACCTGTATTAACAGGAGGTGGAGTAATTGCCGGAACATTCTTAACCCCAATACCGGGAGCCGGCTTAATTGGCGCAGTAGGCGGTTATATAATTGGACACGGACTTGATAAAGGTGTCGTTAAAGTCGGCAAAAGTATATCAAAAATTATTAAAAAGTAATTACTAATAAAAAACATGATTTACATCTGACTCTTAATGGGCATGAGATAAGTAGGTGCTCCGTATCTAGATTGGATTTCATTCTCCAAGATTTGAGGGCACGAGGCTTTAGCGCCATCGTTGGCGAGAGGCACGAGCCTTACGAGGGCGCATATCCGATAGGATTGAACTCCGATTGCTGCGAAAATGGCTTGAGCAGCAATCCCGAGTGAGAGGCTGCCTGCCGATCCCTAAAATAAAGAGCCAGATTTTTATCTGACTCTTTATGGAGCGGAAGACGAGACTCGAACTCGCGACAGTCTGCTTGGAAGGCAGATACTCTACCAACTGAGCTACTTCCGCACGAATATTAAATTATCACCATTTGATAATACAATAAAAAATTTTTAAAATCAAGGCATTTTTATATTTTTGGATTTTAACAATCTAATACTTTGGGGTTAGTAGAAAATACTCATCAATATCAAAGAAAATTTATCCTTACGAATGGTGCAAAACATGTCCATGACAGCGTATTATATTAATGTAAGTTTGAGTCGTCCAGGCACTTTTTCGGGGTTGCGACAAGATTTTTTCTTTTGCGGTTTGGTTTAAAACGATTTGAACTTACGCTTTACTTTCAGAAAATTTTTCATGTTTTATAACTTCCGGTTTGTATTGTAGTATTGCAAGACAAACCTTTTTATTTTATAATCGCTCCTGTAGAATGTTATAGGAGTAGAAATTATGACAACAGAAGTTAGAGCAAGCCACATTCTTGTAAAAACAGAACAAGAGGCCCAAGAATTATACAGTGAAATTTCAAGCGGCAAAGATTTTGCACAAATTGCGTCTGAAAAATCATTATGCCCGTCAGGTGCTAACGGCGGAGATTTAGGATTTTTCGGGAAAGGCATGATGGTTAAACCGTTTGAAGATGCCGCATTTTCTTTAGAAGTAGGCGAATTATCAAAACCGGTTGAAACACAATTCGGCTGGCATTTAATCCAGGTTACCGGTAAAAACTAAATTTTGGCAGACTTATTACGGTAATTTTTCACCCGGAGGCAGTTATGGACAATTTAGAAATTTTAAAAAACTATATGGCAGAGCAGAAAATTCAATATCTGCTGGTCAATGCAACAAACGAATTTCTTGTTGAATATAATACGTTGGAAGAGAATTCAAGATACAAATTAACAAACTTTTCAGGCTCGACAGGAGAAGCTCTCATCACACCTGAAACTGTGTTTTTATTTGTTGACGGACGTTACCATATACAGGCTGATATGGAAGTGGATCAAAGAAAAATTACCGTTGTTAAGCTGCAAACCGGTCAAAAATATTTAGAAGAACTTTTAAATAAAATACCGGAAAACAAAATATTAGGGATATTTTCAAAGAAAAACTCACAGAAAAAATACGAATACTTAGCCTCCAAGCGTCAAATAAAGCTACTTGATAACGACCCGCTTGATGAAAAATTTTCAAAAAACAATTCTGAAAATATTAATCTTAATATTAAATTTACAGGATTATCAAGTGAAGAAAAAATAGCAAAAATTTCGCAAAAAATATCATCTGATAAAGCACTCTATATTACGGATTTAGATGAGGTTTCATACCTTTTTAATATGCGGAATTTTTCCCAAAATTACAGTGCAAAAATCAAAGCTAAAGCACTTATTTTTAAAGACAATGCCGTTTTATTTACCCAAGATAAACTATCAAATTTAGAAGATTTTTTAAGAAATTTAACCAAAGAAGTTTATGTAGACAAATCTACAATTAACGCTTTTGAATACAGTATTTTATCAAAAAAAGCTATTGAGTTGAATGAAAATCCTGTTCAAAAAATGAAAGCACAAAAGACAGACGCTGAACTTGAACATTTAAAAGATGCATTTAGAAAAACGGATAATGCAGTTTCGGCAATCAGAAATTATATAGAAAACAATGATAAACTTTCCGAATTTGATATAGCAGAGCAGCTTGCAAAAGAGTTCAAAAAACAAGGTGCGCTTGGTTTAAGCTTCAATTCTATTGTTGCTAAAGACAAAAATTCAGCCCTCGCACATTACTCAAAATCATCAAAAGATGAGATAATAACAGACGGCAGCCTTGTTTTGATTGATTGCGGCGGATATTTTGAAGGCGGGTTGGCTACAGATATCACAAGAGTATTTGTAAAAGGCTCTCCGTCAGAACTTCACAAAAAAGTCTATACAACCGTATTAAAAGCTTTTTTACAAGCATTCAACTATGGAAAAACAAATACACAACGACCTTTAACCGGTTTTGAAATCGATCAATCCGTTCATAACTTTTTTAACTCAGAGAACCTTGACGGATTTGTTTTCAACCACGGTTTAGGGCACGGCATTGGAATAAATGTTCATGAATACCCGCCAAACCTTAGCTCCGGCGAAATTGCAAAAACACCGTTACTTGATGGGATGTGTTTTTCCATAGAACCCGGGTTGTATAAAGAAGGATTTTTTGGGGTTAGACTCGAAAATTCCTGCTATTTCAAAGACAACAATATCCATTCTTTTGTTAATATGAATTATGAGAAAAAGTTAATCAATTTCGACCTTCTCTCAGAACAGGAAAAAGAATGGCTTAAAGAATTTGAGGTTAGATAATGGAAATCACAAGTGTTAACAATGAACTGGTAAAAGAATATGCGAAACTTCAGCAAAAAAAATACCGCACACAATCCGGCAAATTTATACTGGAAGGGTTCAAAGCAATCAAAGAAGCTTTTGATTTTGGAATAGAAATTGAAAAAATTTTTGTAGAAAAAAAACATTTAAACAATTATAATTTTGCTAAAAATTTAATAATAGAAACAAATGAAGCAGTTCTAAAAAAGCTTGGCACAACTGACTCCGCGCCGGAAGCAATTGCTGTAGGTTTTCAAAAAATTTATGATAAAAATATACTAAAAAAATCGCAAAAAGTTATACTTCTTGAAAACATAAAAGATGTTGGAAATCTTGGCACAATAATCAGATCAACAACAGCTTTTAAAGCTGATGCAATAGTTTTATATGGCGACAGTGTTGATATTTATAATCCCAAATGCGTAAGGGCATCTGTCGGAAACCTTTGGAAGCTGCCGGTAATCCAAATTAAAGATGTTTCAGAACTTGAAGAAACATTTGAAAAATTTGAGAGAATAGCAACTTTACCAAAAGCTAAAAATCTTTTAAAAACATTTAAAATAAAAAAACCATGCCTTGTTATGTTTGGAAGCGAGGCAGACGGATTATCCGAAAATCTTATTGGATTTTCTACAAATTCCGTAAAAATCGAAATGGATAAAACCGTAGAATCGTTGAATTTGGCAACTTCGGTTTCAGTTATAACTTACCAATTATTTACGGAGTAAATTATGAATAACGAACAAATTGCTAGAGAATATTTCAAAAATGGCTATAATTGCGCACAATCTGTATTCTTAACTTATGCAAAAAACTATGGCTTTGACAAAGAAACCGCACTAAAGCTGTCTTCATCGTTTGGCGGCGGAATGGGCAGATTAAGAGAAGTTTGTGGAGCAGTAAGTGCAATGTTTATGATTGCAGGATTAGAATCAGGCTACACTGAGAATAATAATGATGAAATAAAAGCAAAGCATTATGAACTTATACAAAATCTTGCCAATGAATTTAAAAAGAAAAATAATACAATAATCTGTAGAGAATTATTGGGACTTGAAGAAAATCAACAAGATTCTCCAATCCCATCAAAACGAACAGAACAATATTATCAACAGCGACCGTGTGAAGAAATTATAGCTGATGCTTGTATTATTTTAGATAAATATTTAGGAAACAAAAAGCGGCTTGTTAAATAAGCCGCTTTTCGCATTTCATTTATTCTGCGTTTATGGAAGTGACGGTGTCGGATTAAATTTATACCCTTGCTCCCATTGTTTTTTAACTTCTTTTAAATTTTTATCAGTTTCTTTTGTATTTTTATACAATTCTCTGATAGCTTTTGGTTCAACATAAAATTCCCCAAGAATTTCATTATTAAATATACTGTATATTTTAACCTTATTAATTTCTTCTACGGAATCAACAAAATCTTTTATTGATAAAAAGTTTTTGTCTTTACTTATAAGGGTATAAGCAACAGCACTTTTAAACGCTGAAACTCTTATAACATCTGAAACATCAGTCCAATCTTCCGGGTCTAAATAAAACTTATATTCATTATCTGTTAATTCAATTTTTTCAAAAGAATTTTCTACAGTTGATTTTTGGTAATTACGGTAGAAGCGTTCAATCTTTTTATTGAACTCAGGATGTGATTTTGAATATTTAACAAGCATAGATCCGGAAACAACAGATAAACCCATAAAGCAAAATAAAGATATAATCGGAGCTGCAAAAGTCAAAATAACAGACTGCTTTATCTGAAAATCATGGAAAGATTCTACATCTTTAACATGTTCTTTATTCTTTTCATACGCCCATTCATTACCTTTCAAACCGCATAAAATCATAAATGGAAACCAACCAACAGTAAACAATAACGGTAACATCAATAAGGCTTTCGGAGTTTTGTTTATTAATCCCCAAATCCAGGTTCCCCAAAACGCACCCCAATTAAATTTAATAATTTCACTTTTGGGTTTTTCACCGGTAATACGACCTTTCCAAAACATCAATGAAAGAAGTGTAAAAAATACTAACCAACCGCCAAAAGAGGTTATCCCGACAGGAGTATAACCCATAAATATAAGAACAGTCAAAACTGAAGAAATAACAAAAACTCTGTTATTATCCTCTTCTGCTAAAATATCTCGAACCCTGCGCACAATACTTGGGAAATACAGTCCGCAAGAAATAAATCCTACAATAACAAGCGTAATAGAATACCATAAAGGCTTTGAGTTACTTAAAAGTATTGATGAAATATCAGAATTAAAAATTACCCCATAAAACAATGGTGTTAATACAAATAAACATTCTAATAAGTCTATTATTACGCAATTTATGATAAAATCTCGCCTGCCTAAAACTCCATTAAGCCCTAAAAACTTTCTGTTTTCAATAAATTTGTCACTCATATTTTAACTCCTATACATTAACTTCTTCTTCTAAATCAGACTGGCTGTCTTCTAAAAACAACTGTGGAATAGAATTGTCAACTATCTTTTTCCCGGATTTTATTTCTTTTGAAGAGATTCCAAACTGTTTTAATTTTTCTGCTTCTTTAAATATACTACCGTTTTTCCTTGCTGTAAATCTGTTAAGTTCTGTTTTAACAGCTGCAGCAGCCTTATCAACAGCCTGCTGTATATTCATAAGATTTTGAGCGTGAGAAGCTATATTATTATATAAATTTTCGCCAACCGTAATAATATTCTGGACATTGTCATACTGAGTTTGAGATGCCCACAACTGGTTAACCAAACGAAGAGTTACCAAAAGAGAAGAGGTGCCGACAATGATAATATTTCTGGAAGAAGCCAACTCTACCACCTTTCTGAAATCATAATCCGTATAAATTAAGTTAATACATGTTTCAACAGGAATATACATTAATATAAATCCAGGCTGGTTTAACTCTTCAATTTCTTCGTAGTTCTTTTTAGCAAGTAAAGTTATACAATTTGTGATATCCGTAATAAAAGCTTTCTTTAAATTTTCATTATCATCAGACTGCTGGTACTCGATATAATTTTTCAAAATAACTTTTGAATCAATAATTATATTCTTGCTGTTAGGAAGGTTCACCACAAAATCAGGTTTAACCCCATCAGCACTAAATTGCTTTGTATAATGAACATTCTCTTCTAAATTAGCAAATTTAAAAATCTGCTCAAGCCATTCTTCACCAAATTCACCCTTAGAATTCTGGTTCATTGTCAATGCTCGTGCATACTTTTCCGCAGTAGCAATCGCATTTTTTATCTCTAAAGATTCATTTTGGTGAGACTTTTGATAATTATCAATACTATCTTTAAATTCCTTTAACAAGCGATTTACCGGAGTAATTTCTTCTGCTTTAAACAACTCCATTTTATTTTTCAAATCGTTTGAATGCTCATATAACAATGCTTCCTGTTGATTTTTTAATGAATCCTGTGCAATTTTTGCAAAAGAAGCCTTTACCTCGTTAACTATACTTTCATTCAAGCCAATCTGACTTTTTAACCTCAAATTTTCTTCCTTAATTTCAACCATTTCCTTTTGATAAAATTTTGAAGCTATAATCCAAACAGTAAGACCTGTAATTACTATAGACAATAATAAAACAACTATTTCCAAAATCATATTTTCCTAACCTTTTTAATATAATAATCCTTTAAAGCAATATTATCACAGATCAAAAGATATTTTCACCATTTATAAAATATGTAAAGAATTTTATCCCCTGAAGCAATCATCAATCCCCCACATTACAGATTATTTTACTTGACATTTATACAGAGATATGCAATTATATGACAATAGTCGACTGCCTATTGGCACCAGCAGGTCTGTAATGTTTTTAAAAACCACCAAAATACAACTTAAATTATACGAAGAAGAACTTATAAACCTCATTGGCAAATGCGATGCAATCATTCAATTTTGCGCTACTCCAATTCTATGTAAAAATCTAAAAATCCCCGGAAAAGATAAAAAAGAACTTGAAACTATCGTTGCAAAAATGAAATTAATCTCCTGCAAATTAGAAGATATAAAAAAAGATATACAGTCTTTATAAATATTGCTCATATTATTATTTAATAAAACTTGCACTAAGGATGTTTTTTAATTAAAATATTAATAATTGATTAGAATATTTATATATGAAGGGATGAGACCATGGCTGTAGAAAGACAAAGAGTAAAAGAACAAGATAAAATAGAAAGACGTTCAAATTTTGATCCGGTAGAAAGCAATTTAACTCCGGAACAGGTTAAACTTGAAGCATCAAGATGCTTACACTGCAAAAACCCTAGATGCGTACAAGGCTGCCCTGTTAATATTAAAATCCCGGAATTTATTGCAGCTTTAAAAGAAGATAATATAGATGAAGCCGGAAAAATTATCAGACAAACAAGTATGCTGCCTTCAGTATGCGGCAGAGTTTGTCCGCAAGAAAGACAATGCGAAGGTCAATGTATTTTAGGTATAAAAGGAGAACCTGTTGCTATCGGAGCTCTTGAAAGATATGTTGGAGACAATACAAAAGCTGAAACTGTTGAAATTAAACCTTCAGGCAAAAAAGTTGCAGTTGTCGGTTCAGGCTGCGCCGGGATTACTGCGGCTGCCGACCTTAGGAAAGCCGGACACGAAGTTGTAGTTTTTGAAGCTCTTCATAAACTTGGCGGTGTTCTTCGCTATGGTATCCCGCCATTCAGACTTCCAAGAACTATTCTGGATAGAGAAATTACAAACCTGAAAACTATGGGAGTAGAATTTCACACAAATGTTATCGTTGGTAAATCTATAACCCTAAAGCAGTTAAAAGATGACGGCTTTGATGCAATCTTTATTTGCTCAGGTGCCGGACTTCCTAAAATGATGAGGATTCCAGGAGAAAACCTTAACGGAGTATTCTCCGCAAACGAATTTTTAACAAGAGTAAACCTTATGGGTGCTGGAAGAGGAGAAACTGCAACCCCGTTAAAAATCGGTACAAAAGTTGCGGTAATCGGCGGCGGAAACGTTGCAATGGATGCAGCAAGAACGGCTGTTAGAGTTGGCTTTAAAGACGTTTCAATTCTATATAGAAGAACAGAAAAAGAACTTCCTGCAAGACTTGAAGAAATCAGACACGCAAAAGAAGAAGGTGTTCAATTCAAATTCTTGCACGCTCCTGTTGAAATCCTTGAAAACGAAGGCTATGTTGATGGTATGAAGTTTGAAATAATGGAACTTGGTGAACCTGATGCTTCAGGCAGAAGAAAGCCTGTAGGAACAGGAAAATTTGTAACAGAAAACGTTGATACTGTTATCGTTGCTCTTGGTACCGGACCAAATCCTATTATTCAAAAATCAGCTCTAGCTGAAGGATTAGAAATTATAACCGACGCTAAAGGTTATATTGAAGTTGACCCTGAAAAGCGCTCAACAAATCTCCCGTGTGTATTTGCCGGTGGTGACGTTGCTCCGGTTGGAGCTTCTAACGCAATTAATGCAATGGGAGCAGGCAAAAAAGCAGCTAAAGCAATCAATGATATGCTTAAATAAAAAATACAAATTTTAGACAGAGTAATTTTATACAAAATTACTCTGTCTAAGTATTACTAAAATAAGGAAGTAAACCATGACTCAAATTCAAGAATTACCGCAAAGAGGAAGAAACATATTTAAATTTGACGGTCCTATCGGCAGATTACAATTTTTAAAAACAATGGGCATATTGTTTTTATCTGTACCAATAGCTCTTGTTCCATATATTATAATATATCTTTTCTTTGGAATAAATATTTATACAAAACCAATAATTGTAACAATTTATATTATATAT
>OHGK01001302.1_pt1 | contig 13601 bp, 10 predicted proteins | sample 1567671 | NCBI WGS metagenome assembly OHGK01 (sample SAMEA3879577, study PRJEB24766) | human gut metagenome | biome: human-associated habitat; feature: feces | place: USA | collected 1985/1987 | reverse complement strand
CTAAAAAGGAGAACGCATAGGGAATGATTTCCTCTATGCGTTCTTTTTGTCTTATAGGGACTTCGGTTTTACCGTTGTCCCTTGAAATCTTTTATGATACCCTGGCAAATCCAGTCGGCTAAGGCCTGACGGTTGGACGGGATGACGAGGCGTTTCCGGTCGCGTTCGTTTTGTATGTTGCCCAGTTCCAGGAAAGCTGCCGCCGGGTTGGATTTTTTTAATACGTAGAGCGAACGTTCGCTTACCGTACCCCGGAATCCCCGGTTCGGTTGGTGTTTGTCGTATTTCCGTTCAAAGGTTTTATGAATGTTTTCCGTCAGCCGTTTTCCTAATTTGCTGCCGGGAGAGTGGTAGAAGAATACATCGACCTGGTCTTTATGTCCCCGGCTGTCCACGTGGATGAAGATGGCACGTTTGTATTTCTCTTTATCCTTATACGTCAGGCGGTTGATGGCATCGCACCGCTGCTGTAGACGGGCTATCTGGTCGAGCGGAATCGTTTGTCCGAGGCAGGTCTCACGGTCGCTGTTGGACAAATACCGGTCATCGCGGATGCCGTCTTTCTCATCCTGAATGATGATATGTACCTTGGCACCTTTTTCCATCAATGCACGTCCCAACCGCAGGATGATGTCGTAGGCATACTCGTCTTCGTGCAATTCCCGATTGCCTACTTTTCCGATGGCTCCGGGGTCGGGACCTCCGTGCCCGCTGACCAGATACAAGCAAGCACCTTCTAACTCATGGGAACGGACGGATACGTTTTGGTATGCCGGGCCGAAAAGCGGTTCTACAACGCTGGTCTTACGACTGCCAGCCCGCGCTTTTTTCCCAGACTTCTTACCGGTGGGAAGCCGGTAACTACGTCCCAGTATCAAGCCTCCGTCGCGGGTCAGTTTCCCTTTGTTGATTTCCAGAAACTCCTTTTGGGCTGCACGGGAAGTGTAGCCAAAACGTTGAAGAAATGTCGATACGCCTTCTCCGTTTTTAGGTTTGGCGCGGTCCTGTGCATGTGCGGTGGGTACACAGCCCATACTGCACAGCATGGAAATAGTCAGTAATAGTCTTTTCATTGACGCAAAGTTACTGATTTTTATGAGATTTCCTCCCCAAAATCAGGTTTGTAGTTGAATATTTATACAAATGTAATTATATGGAAACACGTACCGCCTATTTTTGCCGAAAATTTGAAAGAGATGAATTCTAAGTGGATATTAATGACTATGGCTGTAGCCGGTAGTACGGTATGGATGGCGCAACCCGTCTGGGGACAAGAGCTGGCAAAGGAGCGGGCAGACTTGTATTTTCAAGAAGGGAAACTGAACTTTGAAACAAAGAACAAGGCTTTTCGCATGAAGTTGGATAATCGGATTTATACCGACCTTTCTTTCTATTTGCCGACAGTTTCGGTGGACGGTTTGAGTTCCAAGCCCAACAAGGATATGGAAGAGGATGATGGTAAGTTCCGTTTCGACAACGGAGTGAGTATTCGTAGGGCTCGTTTTGCGATTAAGGCGGAGTTATATGAGAAATGGTTTGCCGAATTCGACTTGGATTTCGCCTACAATGAAGTGGAGATAAAAGACATGTTTCTTGGCTATAAGTTCAATGAGCATATATCAATACAGGCCGGGCATTTTAAAGAGCCTATGAGCATGGAACGCCTTACCAGTTCACGTTACTTGACGGCCAATGAACGCCCGATGCCAGTAGAGATGTTCGCAGGTGGGCGGCGTCTCGGTGCAGCCGTCACGGCATGGGGCAACCATTGGTGGTTGTCGGGCGGTGTATTCGGTCAGCAGGTTGACATTCTGCAAAAGGAGAAGAATAGGGGTAGTGACGGATACGGCTTTACGGGGCGTGTCGGCCTTTCTCCAGTGGACAACAACGAATGGACGGTGCATTTGGGCGGTTATGCGTCATATCGTACGCCCGATGCTTTGGGCGCAGAAGACCGTTTGGTGGAGTTTCGCACTTTCCCTGAAAGCCGTACGGACCACCGCCGTTTCGTACGTGCCGAAATCCCTAACGTAAGCCACTATGCCACTTATGGTTTGGAGGCTGCCGTACGTTGGAATAAATTGTTGGCTTACGGTGAATACACCTTTACGAACTTGTCGCGTTACCGTTTGGAGGACGGGCAGGAGATTGGCTTGAGGAATGCGGAGTTCAACGGTTGGTATGCCACAGCTTCTTATATGATATTGGGCAAGCAACGCCGTTATATGCCTGAAGATGCCGAATTCGCCCCCGTCTATCAGCGACGTAAAGGGGGATGTCTTGAAGTTTCGGCTCGCGCCAGCCACGTGAATCTGAATGATTTCCATGAGATTTCTTCACCGATTACCGGTGGTTCGGCTTATGCTTATAGTGCCAACCTGAATTGGTTCCCCGTACCGAATGTCATGTTGGGGCTGAACTATACTTTTATGGACAATGACAAGTATGCTGACGATAAAGGACATATTACAAAGGATGGCAAGGCGTTGAGTGAGGTGATGCCTGATGGGTTGGATTTTCACATCCTGCAGTTGCGGCTCATGCTGTCATTTTAAATTGGATTATTTATTATTTTATATTCTACTATTTATGAGCAGAAAGTTTTATTGTATGTCTGCAGTGCTATTGACCGTAGCGGCATGTGTGACAAGTTGCAAGGATGATTCGGAAGACGATTGGCATACCGGTCCGTCCGAAGTAGCCGGATTGTATATCAACGAAGTTTGTTCCAGTGGCACTGATTGGGTGGAGTTATATAACTCCTCGGATGCTGAAATCTCTTTGTCCGGTTTCCGTTTGCAGGACAACAAGGGGGCGGATGAGGAATATGTATTTCCCATGGAGGCCAAGATTGCAGCTAATGGTTTTTTGGTGTTGGAAAAAGACACACATTTCGGATTCGGCATTTCTGGTAGCGGTGATGAAATTAAATTGTTGGATGCTTCATACAAGCAGATAGATGACATCATGGTGCCACCATTGGAGGACGGACAGACTTATGCGCGTACTATCGATGGTGGTCGCGAATGGAATACAATGTCGGCTGGTACGAAGGGAAGGGCCAATACTTCCACGCCCGACGAAGGAGGGGAAGAACAACCTGGAGAAAGTGCCGTGAGCCTCTTGATTAACGAGGTGATGAGTGCACCTTTGGACGGAGGTTTCGACTTTGTCGAAATTTACAATCCCGGTATGACAGAAGTGGATATGGGCGGATTTATCCTGCAAGACGACAAAGGTGTGACAGAACAGTACGTGATTCCCGAAGGTACGAAAATAGTTCCAAATGCCGTGGTATGTTTCACGCAGGCGCAGGCAGGGAATCCTTCCGGTAGTTTCGGCTTCGGTTTGAGTTCCAAGGGAGATAAGGTGGTGTTTCTCGACAAAGACGGTAATTGCATCGATCAAGTTGAATTGCCTGCTATGGAAAAAGGGACATCGTATGCTCGTACGGTGGACGGAGCAGCGACTTGGGGAGTTTGTATCAATCCCACACAGGGGCAGAGTAACGGTTCTTCACAGGCACCTACATTGAGAGGGGTCGTGTTCATCAATGAAGTATACACTTTCAATGATCTCGATTACATCGAACTTTACAATGCGTCTTCTCATTCAGTATCAGTGGCAGGGTGCAAGCTATGGGAAGGAGGTGGCCCGGAAGAGGCTTGGACGATACCGGCAGGCAAGACGATTCCTGCCAAGGGCTATCTCGTGATTGAATGCGACAAAGAAAACCTATACCACGACCCCGTGAATTATCCGTCGTGGGGCTTAAGCAAGAACAGTGAGACGGTCATACTGGCCGATACCCAAGGTTCCGGAATCATCGACCAAGTGGATACTCCGAATATGAGCAAAGGCGAGGCTTACGGCCGCAAGACCGACGGGGCTTCCGAATGGGTCATTTTTGCGGAACTGACACGTGGAACGACCAATAATGGAGCTGATGAGAAGCAAGATGTGGCCAACACGTCGGGAGTGTATATTAACGAGGTGTTCACTAACAATCAGGACGTACAGGTTTCTGCTTGGGATGATACCAAGGACTTTATAGAGTTGTATAATGCCACAGGAGAAGATATCGACCTGACCGGATTCAGCTTGAACGACGATGCCTTGAAAGAGGAAAAGAAATATATATTCCCTGCCGGTTCTGTGATTCGTGCCAAGAGTTTCTTGACTTTGGACGTTGACAAGAATAGCACCACCGGCCCTGTGTTCGGCTTGGGAAAAGGCGGTGACAAAGTGTTTCTTTGGAATACACAAGGTGTTTTGGTGGACGAAGTGGAGACACCTGAATTCGCGGATAATGAAATCTACAGCACAGGTCGTAAAACTGACGGAAGTCCGGAAGTTGTGGTGTTTACCGAAGTTTCGAAAAATGCAAGTAATAACGGTAGAGACGTGAAATGAAATATAGGTTAAATTGGACTATGATTACTATACACACGTTCGGGGCGGTTCTTTCGGGAACGGCCTTTTTGTTATGCGTGGCAGGATGTGAAAATAATGCTATTACCGGAACTTATACATGGCCGTTGCGGGCGGAAGTTCCGGTTGCGTCCTTTATGCCAAAAGAGGGAGGGGCTTCCGTTCAGTTCGGAGGTTATGGTTCGGATTTGGTGTTTTCTGCGGTTGATACGACTTTCTGGCTGTTGACCGACCGCGGCCCGAACGTAGACGGTTCGGAAACGGACAGCAAAGTATTTCCTTTTCCGGAGTTTATACCCCACGTGGGCATATTCCGCTGTGAGGGTGACTCCTTCCGTCTCATACGTAGGATAGAACTGAAAGATGCAAGCGGAGTTCCCTTTTGTGGATTGCCAAATGGTACGGGAAACGGGAGAACAGGTGAAAAGGCTTACGATATGAAAGGGAATGAGATTTGTGGGAGGCGGAAAGGTATCGATCCGGAAGGTTTGGCCTTGATGCCTGATGGTACCTTTTGGGTGAGCGACGAGTATGGGCCTTTTCTGATGCACTTTTCTTCGGATGGGTATTGCTTGGAAATGAGGTCTCCTTTCAACTACGGGATTCCGGAGGTTTATGCTTGTCGTAGACCTAACCGTGGTATGGAAGGGCTTTGTGCCAACCGTAGTGGCACGCTATTGTATGGAGCTTTGCAATCCCCTATAGCAGACAGTGTTGACTATGCTCCGAAAAACAGTGTACCCTTGTGTGCCATCTCTTTGGAAGGGAACGATGTGCGGGAATACGCTTATCCTTTGGATAAGGGGGCGGAGGGGGTGAGTGCCTTGGCTTGTTTGAACGATAGTACGCTATTGGTCCTGGAACGGGATGGTCGGTTTCCGATAAATGGAAAAGCTTTGAAAAGGGTTTATAAAGTTGTCCTACCTGATTGCATTCCAAACAAACCGTTCCTGCTTTCTAAGGAATTGGTGGCAGACCTTATGGTGGGGATTCCGGATTATCCCCATGATAAAGCCGAGGGCTTGGCTGTGATTGGGGATTCTGTGATTGCCGTGGCGAACGATGACGACTTTGGAATAACGGCAGATTGTGACGGAAAAGGAACGTATGTTCCCAAATTGTGTCCTAATGGGAAGCTTGACTGTAATGAAGTTTATTTCATACCTTTATAGAAATGTAGGCGTATGGGATGAAAACGGCCTGAAGGGTGGAACGCTGCTTCAGGCCGTTGGTGTGATTCTCTGGTGTAGAGTGTAGATTCAGCTGGGGTTAGTCATCCATATCCATGTCGATGACATTGAATTGCTTGTCAAATTTGATTTCCCAAAAGTTGGACAGTTTCACTTCGTAGGTGTAACGGTCGCGCTCCAGTTTGAGGATGGTAGCATTGGGATGGCTTTCTTTTACGAACTTTGTGATTTGGGCGGGAACGGCTTTCGTCGGTACGCTACTGCGTTTGCAGTCCAATTCTGTCCATTCGCCGTTCTTGTCGAACTCAACCCCGTTGCCGTTGACAAACACGACATCATAGCTCGTGTCCAAGAATCCTTTCTCCATTTTGGTGAATGCCACCTTTTCCGTGGGGAAGTTCTGTTTGATGAAAGTCTGTGCTTTAGCCGGCAGCTTGTCGAAAGTGATGGGTTTGTCGTTGTCGGCCTGCGCTACTTGTAAAGTGAATACACTCAGCAGTAAGAATAATAACTTTTTCATAATGTTCATTTTTTGAAAGTTAGACATTTGTTTCTTTTTGATGATACAAAGTAAAGGATTGATTCTGGAAAGAAATGGGAAAACAAACGTTTAGAATGTTAAACTGTGTAAAACGAAATATCCCCGTCCTTTGGAGTAGAGGACGGGGATGTGGCTATATGCGGGATTGCCCAATGCTTAGCGCATATCTTGATATTTGATTTCGTCTTTGTCGCTGTATTTCAAGTTCTCGCCGGCCATTCCCCAAATAAAGCTGTAGTTGCTGGTTCCGGCAGCGGCGTGGATGCTCCATTCAGGCGAAGTGATGGCTTGCTCGTTGTGCAACCATACGAGGCGTTCCTCTTTGGGCTCGCCCATCAAGTGGCAGATAGCGTTACCGTCGGTTACGTTGAAATAGAAGTAAGCTTCCATCCGGCGTGTGTGTGTGTGGGCCGGCATTGTGTTCCATACGGAACCCGGAGCCAATTCGGTGAGTCCCATTTGCAGTTGGTTCGTGCCGCCGCCTTTCACTTTCTCCAAAACGTCTTTTACGATTAACTGGTTGACCACACGGTCGTTGCTTTCTTCCATCTTGCCGTAATGGTCAGAGATGCCCAAAACGTATTTCTTGGGGTTGGCCTTCTGTAACTTTGCATCAGTCGTAATCAACTGGGTGATGAATTGCTTATATGCGGGAGCCGAGTTGATGTAGAATTTGGCGGGTTTGGCGGGATCGTTGCTCTTGAAAGTAACTTCTTTATTGCCGCAACCTACGTAGAGAGCCTCTTTGTACTTCATTTCGTATGCTTTGCCATCTACAGTTACCACACCGTCTCCACCGACATTGATTACGCCCAATTCGCGGCGTTCCAAAAAGTAGGTGATTTCCGGTCCGAGTTCATGGAACTTCTCCAATTTCAGAACCTTGTTTACCGGCATCACTCCACCGTAAATCAGACGGTCATACAGGGTATACGTGAGGTTGATTTCATCCGGAGCCATGACTTTGTCCATCATGAAAGCACTGCGCAGGCGTTCGGTGTCGTAGTGTTTGACATCCTGCGGATGGCAGGCGGTCTGTACTTTGTAGTTCATCTGGGCGTTCGTCGCCAGTGCGCCGAGCCCGAGGCAAAGAGCCAATGCAAATCTTTTCATTTTCTTTCTGTTTTTGATTATGTGATGTTAGATTCAAATGCGTGGTATGCGTCTGCGTCTTAATACTTTTTGCGGACGATGGCGCGGCGGTTGAGGACTGCCAGTCCGAGCGTGCAGACCACGAGGACGGCAGGACCCACATATTTCACCGTGTGTGTCAGGTGGAAGATGACCCATGCCAACGGACTGGAGGCAAAGTCGAGCGCGCCGCCCTCGAAACCTTCGGGGATGGCTACGGCCGTGTCCTTCGTGATGTTGAATACATCGTGTGCCGCACTGGTGAAGTAGGGCGCGAGGTTCGTCACGAAATACAGCCCGATGACCATCATGATGAGGCCGATGATGAACGTCTTCACCACATTGCCGTTCGTGATGGGCAGGATGATGGGGAACACGTAGAACATGCCGGCCAGCGAAGCCAAAGGCAGGAACTGGTTGCCCGGCAGGACGACGGCGAGGAACAGCGTGACTGGAATGAGCAGCAACGATACGACGAGCGTAGTCGGGTGGCCGATGACCAAGGCCGGACTCATGCCGATGTGCAGACCGGCATTCTCACCGAATTTGCGGGCAATCATCTGGCGCGTGGCGTCGGAAATGGGGCGCAGGCCTTCGATGAACAGTCCCGTGATGCGGGGAATCAGCTCCATGACGGCTCCCATCTTGATACCCAGACCCAGAATGGCAGGAATACCGTCTACCAGTTCTTTGCCGTCCTTGCAGGCCAGCGCTCCGATACCGCAGCCTACTACCACTCCCAGGAAGAGAGGCTCGCCCATGATACCGAATTTTTTCTTCATGCCTTCCGCATCGATATTCAGTTTGTCGAATCCCGGAATCATATCCAGCACCTTGTTGACAACCAATGCAAACGGAACGAATCCCTGACAGAAAGGCTGAGGGATGGAAATACCGTCCATTTTCTCGTAATATCCCTGGAACTGCTTGCAGGTCAGGTCGGCCATTACCAGCGTAATGATGTAGCAGATGACTGCAGCAAAGAATCCCCACCAGATATTATCAGTAGCGAAATAAATCACCGCACCGATAAAGGCAAAATGCCAGTAGTTCCACAAGTCAATGTTGACTGTCTTGGTAGTCTTGGTCAGCAGCATGACAATGTTGACTGCCAGACACACCGGGATGATGAATGCTCCTACCGAAGTATTGTAGGCTACCGATGCGGCAGCCGGCCATCCCATATCAAAAATACCCAAACTCAATCCGTAAATTTCTGTCACTTTCTTCAAGGGATCCCCCAAGCTGCTGGTAAGCAATCCGGTGATGACTGACAGTCCCACAAAACCGACACCTACCAACAATCCGCTCTTCAGCGCCTTGCCGAACTTGATACCTATACATACTCCCAGAATTGTAAATAAGATAGGCATCATTACGGCGGCTCCCAAGCCTATGATATAACTAAAAACTTGTTCCATAAATTCATTTAACTATTTAACTTCTACGTGTAATGGTTTCTCAATCTTACGCGCGTATTCTTTCAAATACTGTTTCCATGTTTCCATGTCGGGCATATCCGCCTTGCTCCATCCGCTTCCCCAATAATATACATAGGAAGCTCCCGGCTGGTAAGTGGTATATCCCAGCAAATGTCCGATGGCACCCGGACGCTGTGCCTTCTCTTCCTCAGAGAACCACTGAACTCCTGTATTCTCCAGTGAAGGTTCGAAAGCAGCTCCTACAAAAATCACACCGTTGTTATTCTGTGTATTATTGGTAGAATCGGCATATGCGATGTATCTTTCTTCTGTACTGAAAGCATAACCGTCAGGATGCTGCGGATGCAGTACGATACCGGTCACCACGGTTGAGGCACCCGATAAGTTTTCGTAACGGATTTCCGTTTTATTCAGGTACGATCCCTTATCCAGCGTAATGATTCGGGTTTCTACCACATTCGAATCATTCTTGACTACCGAAGGATGATAGGTCAGTTTCACAGAAAAGCGCAACGGACCATTGTCCAGGATGGCATACTCTTTATAACAATATGGATAAATAATCGTTGAATCTTCCATAAGTGCAGCCGTACCTCCTCCCAGAGTGGCACCTACGCTGTAACAGTCCATACCGTTGCCATGATCGACATGGTAAGACTTGGTATTCAGCAAGCTGTCGGCCTTTTCCTTTTGTCCCTGTTCTCTAAGAAGACGTATCTGCGCAATGGTTGCAGAGTCAGTTTCCATCTTGTATCTCTGCTCTACAACGGGTTCTGACACCGACTTAGTGAAGACATCATATCCATAAGATTTTTCTCCGGTTTTCTGAAGTGCCGGTCCATAGGCTCTGTATGCAGCCTTGTCATTTTCCCAAGCAATGTCATCCAGACGATTCGGGTACATTTTTCCGCACGCAATCGTATCCACTTTTTCCGGAACTCCCGCCGATACAGTATATACCACTGCCTGATTCGGACCTACCGTAGCCGGAAAGATCAGCAAACTATCATGAGTAATCTGATAAGGCACCTGGTTGTGCTGCGCATCGGTCACTACCCATTCCCCATTGGCAGCAGCCAGTTTTTCCAGATTCCGTACAGGAATCTCAACCATTTCGTTTTCACGGTTTAAATCTGTAGAGTTGGTTACAGTAATCTCTACAGTCTGCTTGTTGGAAGAACATCCTGCCAGGCAGCAGGCTGCCAGCAGGACGTTCATTGATTTAGTAATAAGACTCATCCGTACTTATATATAGGTTATATTACAATGTTATTTAGGCTGCTTACCGATATAAGCCAAAATACCACCATCTACATACAATACATGACCGTTTACAAAGTTAGATGCGTCTGAAGCCAAGAATACAGCCGGACCCATCAGGTCTTCAGGATTACCCCAGCGAGCAGCAGGAGTCTTAGCGATGATGAATGCATCGAACGGATGACGAGAACCGTCAGCCTGACGTTCACGCAAAGGAGCAGTCTGAGGAGTAGCGATGTAACCCGGGCCGATACCGTTACACTGGATGTTGAATTCACCGTATTCAGAAGCGATATTGCGAGTCAGCATCTTCAAGCCACCTTTGGCAGCCGCATAAGCAGAAACTGTTTCACGACCCAGTTCACTCATCATAGAACAGATGTTGATGATCTTACCGTGACCTTTCTTGATCATTGCAGGGATCACAGCCTTAGAAACGATAAACGGAGCGTTCAAGTCTACATCAATAACCTGACGGAATTCAGCTGCAGACATTTCGCACATCGGAATACGCTTGATGATACCTGCGTTGTTTACCAGAATATCGATTACACCTACTTCTTTTTCAATCTGGGCAACCATGGCATTTACAGCTTCTTCATTGGTTACGTCGCATACATAACCGTGAGCTTCGATACCCAGTTCCTTGTATGCAGCCAGACCTTTGTCGACCAATTCCTGCTTAATATCATTGAATACGATTGTAGCACCAGCCTGAGCAAAACCTGTTGCAATAGCGAAACCAATACCATAAGAAGCTCCAGTTACCAAAGCTATCTTACCTTCAAGTGAAAAATTAACCATACGTCGTTAAAAGTTTTAATTTAATTAATCAATATATCTTTTGAGTGTTACAAATTTAGGCTGAAAAATTGAGAATCTGCCATTTTAGGCCAATTCTTTTGTATATGTTTGTACAAAGAAATGATAATTCTGTTCAATCTTCCGGATTTTTTGTGTTCGTTAACAGAAAATCGCGGCAAACGTTTTGAAAGGGGCTGTTCACAGGGATTGACGACTGGATGTAAAATAAAAAATAACTGCAGACCCTAACGCTCCTTCTTCTCCCGGAAAAGCCCTGTTCGGAACCAGCCGCCGACTGATGAAACAGCCTGCACTTCCCTCTTTCCGGAACTTCACCTTCCCCCATTTTCCAGGAGGCTTCTCCCCATGACTCTTTTCGAACTTACAGCAAAGGAGCGAACAGGCGCACGATGGACTCCGTAGCTTTATTCATCCGGGAGCGCTTGCCCCAGACCTTGGACGAAAGCAGCAGGCTGTCCTTCTGGTCTGCCAGAAAAATATTCTTCATCCGCAACACGGTCGGACGGTCATAGAAAAAAGCATTGGCCTCAAAGTTGTGTTCGAAACTGCGGAAATCCATATTGACCGACCCGACCGAAGCGACCTCATCGTCAGAAACCATCATCTTGGAATGCAGAAAGCCTCGCCGATAGAGATAGACCTTGACTCCGGCTTTCAGCAGGTCGTCCATATACGAAAGCGATCCTTTATGGGCAAGGAAGGTATCTCCCCGCTTGGGCAGCATCACCCGCACGTCAACTCCGGCAAGGGCAGCTATCTGAAAAGCATTCATGACCTCATCGGTTGGCAGGAAATAAGGAGACTGTACGTAAAAATAATGGCGGGCACGGGTCAGCCCGAGAATAATACCCTGCATCATGTCATGCCATTCCCCTACGGGATGCGAGGTGACTATCTGAGCCACCGAATCGCCGGCATCCTCAATTTTCGGGAAGAACTCCGCCGCCGTCAGCAAGGTACGGTCCATGGCATACCAGTCGGTCAGAAAGGCCGTCTGCAAACCGTATACGGCCTTGCCGGTGATCCGCACGTGGGTATCTCTCCACTTTCCCCACCCCAGTCCGTGCAGGTAGCGCTCGGCAATGTTCATGCCTCCGATGAAACCGACCTTTCCGTCGATGACCACTATCTTGCGATGGTTACGGTAATTGACTTTACTGGTGAAACGGGGAAAACGGACTTTCAGAAAGCTCTGGACCTCGATTCCCTCACACAACATGTCGTCGTAAAACATCGGACTGACTTTCCAGCATCCGACGTCGTCGTAGAGCAGGCGTACCTGAACACCCTGTCTGACTTTATCAATCAACAGGTCCCGAAGCAGCCTTCCCATCGGATCGTCTTCGAAAATATAAAACTGAAGATGAATATGATGGCGGGCCTGAGCTATCGACCTGATCAGTTCCGACAGCATCGTATGACCGTCGGTAAACACATCTACCTTGTTTCCGGAAAACAACAGGGCCGAATTTACCCTGTAAAAGAAATCACCCAGCCGGTTCAGTTCCGACCACTGGAAGGAAGTATCCTGCTGCTGGAAAGCCTGCACCGGACGCTTGCTCAGTCTCGAATACCCTTTACGGGTAATCAGGCGTTCCTTTCGGGTACTCCTCCCGAGGAAATAATACAAGAACCATCCTATTACCGGCAGGAAAAAAAGGACCAGAATCCATGCCATCGTCTTGACCGGATTCCGATTGTCCAATATCACGATGAAAATAGTTACCAGAATCACCGCCAAATAAAGTACATGGAACAATCCCGAAAAGACTTCATTTATTACAGCAGCATCCATACCCCGTTCAATTATCCAATTTTCAACAAATTTATAAATTTTATCCCACAAAAACAAACGAACCTACAGTCCCCCACGGCTTTCCGCCCGACAATAACGGCTTATTTTCAGTTGATTTGTCCGTTTTTATGGTCTAAAAATACATAAATGCCGAGTAAGAAAGAGGGAAATGACCTTTTCTTGTTTTTATTTTATATTTTTGTCCTCCTAAAATTAAAGCACATGATATATAAAATTAACTGTTGGAAGAAATACCACTACATATACATATTGTTGCTGTTTTGGGGATGTATCTCCTTTTCCTGTAGGCTATCGGCCAACACCCCGGACATTTTGGACAACTATTTTAAAAATTATATTTCTTCGGATACGCTGTTTGTCCGTTATTTACAGGAACAGCATATCAAAACCACTTTCCACAATGAGTTGGAACTGCTGACGAGCGGAAGAGAAAAGTTCGAACACCTGTTCCGTGAGATAGAAAAAGCCAAGAAACACATTCATCTGGAATATTTTAACTTCCGGAATGACTCCATCGCCCGCGAGCTGTTTGAAATCCTCATCCGGAAATCCGAAGAAGGAGTCAAGGTCAGAGCCATGTTCGATGCCTTCGGAAACATGTCGAACAACCGCCCTCTGAGAAAAAAACACCTGAAGATACTCCGCGACAAAGGAATTGACATAAGGGTATTCGACCCGATCCGTTTTCCTTACATCAACCACGCATTCAGCCGTGACCATCAGAAGATTGTCGTCATCGACGGAAAGGTTGGCTACACCGGAGGAATGAACATTGCCGATTATTATATCAACGGCCTGCCCAAGGTCGGTCAGTGGAGAGACATGCACGTATGCATCAAAGGTCCGGCAGTGGAAGAACTGCAGAAAGCCTTTCTGCACACCTGGAACAAAGAAACCAGACAGCACATCAACGGTCCGGAGTTTTTCCCTTTTACCGCAGCAGCCACACAGGCCGACTCCACCCG
>OHGK01001299.1_pt1 | contig 13609 bp, 15 predicted proteins | sample 1567671 | NCBI WGS metagenome assembly OHGK01 (sample SAMEA3879577, study PRJEB24766) | human gut metagenome | biome: human-associated habitat; feature: feces | place: USA | collected 1985/1987 | reverse complement strand
TACCGACGAACGTCCTGCGGAAATCAATGACTTCTGGGTGGATGCGTATCCGGAAATAGATACAATTCCCAATCAAGTGGCCAAGATACACAAAGCAGGGTATCTTCCCGTCGCCACATTTATTCTACCTGCCACCTGCTGGACGGAACATTATCTTGCGCTAAAAATTCCAGCACAGAAGATTTTTCTCGAGAAATATGCAGGAAATAAAATTGCCGAAGAATTCAGTGCACTTCAATCCTTTGAAGAAGAACTGTATCGTAAGTATAAAGATTTCTACGGTTATACATTCTTCATTGCAAAAAAGACGGGACTATAATTCCTCTCAAAGTTCGTAGACGGAAAAGGTAAGCATAAGGTAAATCGCTGATACGAACTTAAACAGTGCAGGTATTCTTCAAAAAAAGAAAATACCTGCACTTATCTATTCTTCTACGATCCACCGTTCTATGTTCCGTGTCTTTCCGCTAAAATTCACTCCTATCTTGAATAATTTACGGCTATCTGTCTGAAAAGGCTGTGTATAATGCTTTTCATTAATTTGTTGCAACGCTTCTTCGGAAGTTCCATCCAATTTGAATTCCATGACATAAATGTATTGCTCGGTCTTGACAACCATATCTATTCGTCCGTTGGAGGTATGATATTCGACCTGAGTATAGAAACCTAACAGTTTGAATACAATGAAGAGAACATTCTGGTAGTGTAGTTCCAGATCGCGTGCCAGTTCATACGGAATATCTGAAAAGAAACTTTGCAGACGTTTTAGAAATGCGTTTATATCACCGTTTCGTACATCCTTTACAAAGCTCATGATTTCGAAAGATGGATTTCCTGTCTGTAAGTGAGCGTAACAAGGTAATAGAAATTTGGTGAAACCTTCTTCTACTTCCTTATTAGCTTTCATTATAGCTTGTTCAATTTTTTCTGGACAGTAGTCTACCATATGTCCATCTCTTTTAATTACCTTCATTTCATTTACCTCTCTCTTATCATTTTATAAGTCAATTATACAACATCGTATATAAAAGTTAATGTTGCAATTGCAACAATTACAAAAATTTGATAAAATAGTTTTAGGTGATGTAAAGTGAACGAATTATTCTATAATATTAGCCAAAAAAACAGGGAAAAACTGCTAGCTTATTTGGAAGTGATTAGTTATAAATACCCGAAAAATAAGGAAATATTGAGTAACATGATAAATGATAACTTTATATGTATTATTTTAACTGGGCACTTGCAAATAGTAAGAAATGATATCGAGGGTAACAGGACTATTCTTGAAGATTTTTTAGAAAATTCATTATTTGGTAGTCTTAGTTATCCACTTAAAAACGAAGAATATCAAGTAATTACTAAAGAAGAAACAAAAATAGTAATAATAGACTTTAATTCAATTTTAAATATGAAAGAAAATCGTTTTACTTTTTATAATCAATTTTTAAAAAACTTAATAAATATTTTAACAACTATAATTGCAAAAGCGAATGAGAGAATAGAAGTGTTATCAAATAAAAGTATAAGAGATAAGCTTTTAGATTATTTTAGAATATTAAGTAAAAAAACAGGTTCAAAAGTTATTTATTTGCCAATGAGTTATACTGAACTAGCTGACTATCTAGCAGTTAATAGAAGTGCCTTGTCTAGAGAAATTAAAAATTTAAAAGACGACGAGCTTATAGAAACAAAGGGTAAAAGGATAAAGCTACTTTATTATATAAACTGAAATAAGGCGTTTATTTTAACACACGCCTTATTTTTTACTTTTTTCTAATATATTCTTTTTATTTTCTTTAATGTTGGATCATATTCATGAATACTAGAGTGAGTTACATTAAATCCTTTCTTATTATAGCCTAATTTTGTATTAGTAAGAATATAGTAAATCATATTAATGACACCACTATGAGTAACTAATAATGTATTGTCTTCTTTTAAAATATCATGATAATAGTAAAGTATTCTATTATAAAAATCGCTTAAACTTTCTCCTTCTGGAAACCTTTTGTAAATATCTTCAGTATTAATAAATTCACTATAGTACTCTTCAGCCATTTGTAAAGGAATACCATTAATAATACCTTTATCTTGTTCATTTAAAAGTTTTGTTATTTCCAAAGGGACATTTAATTTCGAATTAATAATCCTTGCTGTTTCTTTTGCTCTTGTTATATCACTTGACAATATTTTGTTAATAACTAACCCTTTATTAACAATAAAGTTCCCAGCGTTTACACTTTCATTTACACCTTTCTGAGTTAAATGTGTATCACTCCAACCACCGATAAATCCTTCATCTTCATGCCCATGTCTCATTAAATATATCATTTTTTTATTCCTCCTTTATTATAAGCTAAGCTTTAATACAGTTAGTTCTTCTAATTTTTCGTCTATGTCTTTATCTAATAAACTACTTAATAAATCATATTCTTTTCTACTTAATTCTTCACCCTTAAATAGTTTATACCTTATTAGTTCATACTGTGATATAATCTTTTTTCTAGAAGACTCACTTAATAAGTTTAGTTCTTCTACTACACTCATAACAAAATTATCTAAATCATATTTGTTATCTTTGGTATTAACAAGTAAGCATTTTCCGTCTTTTACTACGTGATGGTTTACTTGAAATAAGTAAATACCCAATGGTTTATCTACTATTTCGTCTCTTAATTTGAATTCACAGTCTTTAATAAAGTTCATATAATCTTCAAAATCGTATTCAAAGTCTATAACTGTTAACTCATTACCAAAAGTTTTAACATTTTTATAGTTTTTAGGATTAAAATTTTCTTTCTTATAATATACAATTGTTGAATATGAGTAAGTATCATAGTCTACTCCATTATAGTGTCTTCTAGAACATTCAATTTCAACTGGCACCAAACCTTTATATTGGTCTAATAATTTTTTGTTTAAATATCTAAAGCTAATATAACTATCCATTTAAAACATCTCCTTCATTCTTAATATTAAATCACAAACTTTATCGTTTGTAAATGGTATACCGTTAATAAAACTAATAACTTTGTTATATTCTTCTAATCTAATCTTATCTATTAGTTCAACATGGAAGCAAGTGAAAGCTTCTTTATAGTATATGCTTATGTCCTCTCTGTCACTATTAAATTCTTTTTCTTCGTAAATGTTTTTTAATTCGTTTAAAGCGTTTATCTTATTTTTGTAGTCGCTGTCACTTATCTTGCTAGCTTTATTAAGTATATCGTTTATTTCTTTTTGAAAGCCACAAAATTCTTTAGATAGGTCCATTTGAAATAATTCTCTTATTGCTTTTTCGCTACTTGAACTTATGATAATATCTATTAATTGTGATAAATAGGTTGGAACGTATTCAGTGAAACTATATCTATACAGTTTTTCGTCTGGACCATCTTTGTATTCTCTCCATCCTAGGTCAACTTCTTTAAAATCAGTATAGTACATATTATTTTTAAAAAATCTTACGCCTTCATAGCTCACTTTCTTCTTTTTTCCACATTTATAAATGCTTTTTTCTTTTATCTTGCTTAGTTTTTCTTCGTCAATACTAATTTTGTATTTTTCTACATTTCCATCATTAAGTGAATAATAATATAAACAGCTCATAATTCACCTCCAAACATACTCGTTAATTTCTTGACTGTTTCTTCTACATTCATTTCAGTTAAATATTCAAAATATTGTTTTCTTAGCTCATAGATGTTAACATATTTTCTTGTTTTTAAACATATGTGCTCGCTTTCAAATTTTATATAGTCACTAGTTTCTACTGTTTCATCACATTCCAAACATCCATACAGATTATACTCAAATTTTTTATCACTTTCGTTAGGAACTTTAATACTATATGACCTAAACATATCGTCTACGTAATAAAAGCTACCTAGATATACCCATATGTCGTGGGTGCATTCGTTGTTTCTAACTAGAGAATTAAAGGCAGTTAATATTAACTCTTTATCATTTTCTATATTAATTTTGCTTAAAAAACCAGATAAAAATAAGTACCTTTTGACTAAGTCATTTTCTTTTAAATCATTTAGTTCTTTTTGTAAAGACAATAGTTCTTCTCTTTTGCTTTTAAAAGTTTTTAATTTTTGTAACGCCAAGTTTCTTGTATCTTCTTTCATTTTAATTACCTCCTTAAACACAAATTTTTGCATATTTCTTTTTCTGTAAATACTTCTAATGTATTGATTGTTATAAATTCACTACTTATTTCGTTTGCAAATTTCACTGGAATTCCACCAGAATTTTGCCACGAGATTAAGTTGCCACGGTAGTCATCTACTAAAATAGAATTCTTTGGATTTACTAAAACTGACTTTTCAATTCCAGATGGCACTGACACCAAAGTGATGTTTTTACAATTCTTTTTTATGTCACTTAGTTTTGCTTTTATCTCATTAAGAGAATTAACTGTTGTAAGTATTTTAGGATTAAATGTTCCTTCTTCTGAGATTTTATTTATAAAGTAATAAGCATTTTTTATTTCAGCACTTATTTTAAGTAAGTATTCCCAGTCAAGTTGCTTATAGAATTCAATTACTTTAGGTCGATCTCTTAAATCAATTTTTTCATCTTCCATCATTTTGTAAGATACTTTTATAGTATCTTTAATTACTCCATCAAAATCAATATACAAATCTTTCATTTTCCCTCCTTATGCGTATTTTATACGCTTATATTTTCTTTATAAAAATGTATTTATAATACATTCTTATTTTTCTTTTTATTAAATCTATATAACTTAGCAGGTTTTTTCCCTTCAAATACCATATATTTATTAGTGTCTTCTATTATACCTAGACTAAGAAGTTTCTTTCTGAAGTTACGTCTATCAAATGACTTATTTAGTATACTTTCATAAGTCTTTTGTATTTCAGGAATGGTTACACCACTCGGAAATAAGCTTTTTAATATGTCAGTTGTTACAATTAGTTCTTTTAATGTATCTAGGCCTTTTAATAAAATCTTGTTATGGTCACCTGCCAAATTTTGAACTTTATCAATTGGGACCCAGTCAGAATTATCAGTTTTAAGAGTTTTCTTTAGTACTTGAACTTTATTTGCGTCTATTAGTCCAACATAAGTTAAAGCTATCATTCTTCTAACAGGACTTCTATCAATTTCATCAAACACTCCTGAAAAATAAACATTTACATCAGTTAAGCCACTTTTTTCAAATATTTCTCTTTTAACTCCGTCTTCTAGTCTTTCGTTGTTGTAAAGTGCGCCTCCAACTAAACTCCACTTTTCTTTAAATGGTTCATTAGTTCTTTTAACAAGTAGTACTTTAACTACACCTTTGTCAACTGTAAAAATACTAGTAATAATATGTACTCCAATATTTTTATATAAAGGGTTTGTTAACTGCATACGCATCACCTCACTTACATTATAATTATATGCGTATTTATTACACTTGTCAAGTATATTTTTCAAAAAATTTATTTGTTTACTTTTAGTAAATGATATGTTATAATTTGTACATGGACAGGTTGCTGGAGCATGGATTTGCCTGGTTTATTTTAAACGGAAGGCTCGCATGGAGGTAGCTCGTTCCTTTTTTTATTTTACTTTCACAATTATATGCTTAAAAAGATACTTTTTAGTTGTTTACTTTTAGTAAATGATATGCTATAATTTATACATGACAGGTTGCTGGAGCATAGCTTTGCCTAGTTTATTTTAAACAGAAGGCTCGTATGGAGGTAACTCGTCTTTTTTTATTGCATATTTAATTATATTTATGTTAACAATTTTTATATAGTGTTTATTTTTAGTAAATGATATGCTATAATTTATTCATGAACAAGGTGCTGGAGCATAGATATGCCTGGTTTATTTTAAACGGAAGGCTCGTATGGAGGTTCTTGTTCATAATAATAGTCTCTAATTAACTAAGTAGTTTGAAAATACTTTTCTAAGCTTACTTGGTTAATTTTTTTAATATCTAAAATATCATATAAATATTTTTTACCATTCGCATCGTTTCTTACTAAAAGTGAACAACTATAAGTAGTTTCTTTGTCATTATCAACAATAGAAAACTTAGCTCCATATTTATAGAAACCATATTTTGCATCGATTTTATGTTTTTCTTTTTTCTTGTTAATAAAGTTTTTACTATTAGCATTCATAAATAGTTCTTTAATATAATTGGAAAGAATAAATTTTACGTATTTGATATCCTGCTTTTTCCACCTGGTATAATTTGAATATATATACTCATTTGCAGTTTTGTCGTCTATTAATATTGTATTAGAAGTTAATATATTTTTATACGATATCCCTTTTTGTTCTTTTATATGCGCTTTTGCTCTTTTCTGTGCCTCTTTTACTTCTAAACTTCTATACTCCTCTTCTTCTATTTTAAGTCTGTTAAACGTGCCATCTTGATTAAAAACAGCAGTTGCTTCTTCCATTAAATATGGATTATAATCAGTAATATATGTAATTATAAAATTTTCTATCATCTTTATGCCTCCTGATACTATTATAAAATATGTATATTTGTTTGTCAATAAAATGTTTGCTTATTTATGTGAAAATTGACTTTGCAAAGAGGGCTTATCAAGCAACAAATTTAATATACAAAAAAAGAACGGGAAATAGTTTAATCTAGTTTCCTGTTTCTATTTATATGGTACATATACTGTATAGCAAGACCTGAATATTCATTAAAAATTTCTTTCATATACTTACTTATTACTTTGATATCATCTTTTATTCCAAGTTTTTCACTGACGTATTTTTTAACCCATGTATCAATTGGGAATGTATCAAATCTAGAGTATCCAAACATCAATATACAGCTTGCTACTTTTAGGCCTATTCCTTTTATTTTCATAAGACTTTTTAACGCAACGTCAGTATTTAACATATCTAACTCTTCTAGGTAAAATGGATTTTCTTTTAATACATTAAGAGCGTTATTAATATATTCATCTCTAAAGCCTAGGTTGAATTCTTTTAAGTTGTCTTTAGTTAAGTTAATCATGTCACTCATTTTTGGAAATAAGTAATACGTTTTATTGTTAAACTCTACTTTTTCGCCATACTTTTCACTTATTTTATTAATTGTGCTGCTTATTCTTTTTACGTTATTGTTTTGACTTATAATATAACTTATATACATTTCAAATTTGTCTTGTTTAAGCACTTTATAGCCAACTGGCACTCCACCATAGAATACATCACTAGCAGATAATTTTTCGTTAATTAAAGAATAGTCTCTTCCGTAGTCTAAATAGTGTTTGACTACCATTTCTAGATTTTCTTCTTTGTTAGAGTTAACTATTAAGAAGCCATTATCTTCTTTGATGTTAACTACTCTATCGTTTAAGATGCAAGTATATGAGTTATCTAGTTCTTTAGTTATTCTAAAAGCTTGTCCACTCATTAGTGTAGAATCTAAATCTATATCATTTTTCTTAATCTTCATATAATCCCAACTTCCTATAGTAATCTAAATATACACCATTTTTTTCATATAAAAGTAAGCTACTCATTGTGAATCTTTGATATACTTCGTGGTTTAGTTTTTCTATGTAGTCATTACTTACATCTTCTTTAAATTTAGTGTATTTTCCTGTAATTGAGTTATAACTACCAAATTCGTTAATAAAGCTTCTATCGCTTAGAATAACTAGTCCTTCAGCATCACTTAATGCGTCTCTTCCCATTAGTAATCTAGAGTCATATTTTATTCCAAATAAGTTATAAATTGTAGGTAGAACATCAATACTGCTTACATATTTAGTTACTTTAACATTTTCTTCTATTTCACTATTATAAAGTATTAAACTTGTGTGAAACATTTCAAATTTGTCACTTCTATCAGTTTTGCTTATTTCATTTAATTCACTTGTTTTAAGTCCATATGGATAATGATCTGGACTAATTACAATTACAGTATCGTCTAGTTTTCCTTTTTCTTTAAGCTTGTTAATCAAACTTTCAATTGCACGGTCTAGTTCAATGTTGGCTGCAAGATAAGCTTTTACATGATCGGTGTAAGGTAAGTCTTTAACTAAGTCTTTATTTTTATATGATATGTAGTTACCTGTGAAAGTGTAGTTTAGGTGTCCACTTACTGTCATATAGTATGTCATAAAATTGTCGCTATTTATGTAGTCGTCTACTGTAGCATTAATCATTTCAATGTCACTTTCAGGCCATGTTTTACAGTTTATTAACTCTTCAAGTCCATTACCACATCCAATGTATTTGTCAAAGCCTAAATTTGGATGTGACTTATCTCTATTATAATAAGTGTATGTGTGGTCGTGGTATGCGTTTACCGTGCTATAACCTCCTCTTTTGAAAACATTTCCTATTCCAAAAGGCATATAAATGTTACTACTTCTATAGAAAGACCATACTCCTTCTTTTGGAATAAGACTATTTAAAAACATGTATTCACCATCACTTGTGCTAACTGTAAATAAAGGTTGATAGTAGTTTTCAAAGACAAAGCCGTTATTAGCTAGTTTGTATAAAGTTGGAGTAAGACTTTCATCTATTGCGATTTTGTCAAACCCCTCAGCAGTGATGTATATTAAATTTTTTCCTTTAAATATGCCAGTGTACTCATTTTGCTTTGTAGGGGTTACGTTTTTAAAGTATTCATGCATAGATTTAACCATAGAATTTTCTTCTTCATTAATAAGTTTATCAAAATCTATATCTAGAACATTATATTTTATTTCTTCTGTTTCTTCTGGCTTTTTTGTTTCTTCTTTATTATCGGTTGGTTTGTTAATGTTATATAGTTTTTCTTCAAAGCCAAAGATAAATCTATCTAAATCTAAGACTTCCATTGATAAAAGTCCTACTTTATTTATTGTTATCATTGGAGCATGAGTTTCTTTATAAAGTCTTTTTAAGCTGTACATTCCACTACCATAGAACTGTACAAACAGTATGCAAATGGCAATGCTTACTATGGATAATCCACTGGTTATAAGACTAGCTTTTTTGTTTCTTTCATAGTTAAAGATTTTCTTACCAAATATGATAAAGAGTAAGAATGGTAGTAAAAATAATAAGGTTACCCAAATGTTATCTAATACCATCTTTAGTATTGCACTAAAGAATTCTCCAAATACTTGGCCTGTTCCTTCTTTAATGCTATAAATTGAGAATATTGAGTCATAGAATTCAAAGTAAATGTACTGGCTAATATAGATAAGTGTGATAAATATGCTTAAGACTATTGAAATAATCCTGTTAATTTTTTCTTTAAATAAGCTACTAATAAGTGTATTTATAAGTATAAATGGAATACTAAACACTATAACAGTAAGCGTGTTTATACTAAATACATTGTTTAGAACAGCACTTTTGTAAACTAGTTCTAAATATATAATTAAAAAACTATAAAAAATTAATAACGGTAACTTCCTTTTCATTTTTTCACCTTCAGTTTACTATTTAAATTTTACCATTTTTTTGTGTTATTGTCCACTTCCATTATAATTTATGTACTACATTTTAGATTTATGTGATATAATATTTACATACGAAAGAGGTGGATTTATGAGTTTAGTAGTTTACAACACTATTACTAGAAGAAAAGAAGAATTTAAAAGTATTCATGAAGGGCTAGTTGGAATGTATGTATGTGGGCCTACTGTATATGGTTATCCACATTTAGGTCATGCTAAAAGTTATGTTAGTTTTGATGTTATTTATAGATATTTAATGCATTTAGGATATAAAGTTAAGTATGTACAAAATATAACAGATGTAGGACATTTAGTAGGAGATGCTGAAAGTGGAGAAGATAAAATTGAGAGAATTGCAAAACTTGAGAGTATAGACCCAGTTGAAATTGCATACAAGTTTGAGAATATTTACTTTGAAGATATGAGAAAGTTAAATGTTTTAAAGCCAAGTATTAGTTGTAGAGCTACTGGACATATTATTGAGATTATAAAAGACGTGCAAACACTTATTGATAAAGGATATGCTTACGCGACTAAAGATGGGAATGTGTACTACAGAATAAACAAGTTTACTAAGTATGGAAGTTTATCTAATAGAACACTTGATAATACTTTAAGTGGTGAGCGAATTGAAGTTGCAACTGACAAAGAAAATCCTGCTGACTTTGCACTTTGGAAAAAAGCTGAAAACGGGCACATTATGAAGTGGCCTAGTCCATGGGGAGAAGGATACCCTGGATGGCATATTGAATGTTCAGTAATGAGTAGAAAATATTTAGGAGATACTTTTGATATTCATGGTGGAGGAATGGACAACATATTTCCTCATCACGAGTGTGAAATCGCGCAGAGTGAAGCATTAACTGGAAAAACTTTTGTTAACTACTTTATACATAATAATTTAGTAACAGTAAACGGGCAAAAGATGGGAAAGAGTTTAGGAAACTTTATAACTCTTGATGACTTATTTAAAAAATATAACCCAATGGTAGTACGTTTCTATATACTACAAAATCATTATAGAAAACCAACAGATTTTAACGATGAACAACTACTTGATACTGAAAAACAATTTAAGAAAGTTAGTGAAACTGTTAATAATTTAAGAAATGCTATTAAAGATGTGGATGAATATGTAAGTGATGATGAAACTGTTAGCATCCTAAAAAAGAAGTTTACTGAAGCAATGGATGATGATTTTAACACAGGACTTGCAATTACTTATTTGTATGAGATAATTAAGCTTGCAAATACTGAACTTCAAACAAGTAAGAATATTGATAAACTAATAAGTTATAATAACTTCATTAGTGAGTATGCTGAAGATGTTTTAGGTCTATCTTTTACAGAGACAAACTCTAATAAGGAAGCTGAGTTAATTAACATTATACAAAGTATTAGAAATAAATATAGAGAAGAAAAAAATTATGCTGAGTCTGACAAAATTAGAGATGAATTAAAGGAAATTGGTATTACTTTAAATGATAGAAGATAAAGAAAAAGCCTAACAAATTGTTGTTAGGTCTTCTTTTTTGCTTGATATAAAAATTATATGTGAATTCTTTTTGTAATAAAGTATAATTGAGCATTTAACGCATATAATATTTATATACAATAATGCAAAATGTAACTGTTTTCTTAACACAATGTCAAATTATGTTTGACATTTTATTAAAAATAGTGTATTATTGTATTACCGGAGAGAAATCTCGTCAGGTCGATAGTTAGGTCGCGAATATTTATATTTAAGCGTAATTCTAAGTACGCCGCCCTAATTGGGAAAAAGCCAGTAATGGCTTTTTTTCTTTTATGGAAGTTTTATTTTTAAGTCCACAAATTTTGATAAAGCTCTTCCATAGTTTTCCATGTTGTCAAGTACAGTTCTTCTTATTGTACCTGCTAATAAATCGGCTGCTTGAATAACATAACTCTTAGCAGATACTTGATAAGTAACTAAAATATCTAGATCAGAGTAAACTATTTTCTTTCTCTTAACAGAATAATTGTAGGCAGATATTCCATATTTAAGCTCTTCTAATATACCATCACGTAAATTATAATATCCATTACTTTTTGTACTTTGTTGGTCAATATTTAAAATAATCTTAATAGGTTTAAATGGATCAATTTTGCCTTCTTTAATTAGTGACTTTAATATTTCTTTAATAAGCCTACGAATGGCATAATCAGTAAATCTCCCCTTCGATGCCTTACTTTGTAATATTTCTTCATACACCTTTTTATTTTCAATTATTAACCCAACTACAAAATAATTTTTAATGTAATTCATTAACCAATGCTTATGTTCTGGCTTAATATTTGTATTTTTAATCTCAGGACAGGCGTGATTACATATCTTGCAGTATTCACACTTGACCTCATTTATAATCTTTTTATACTGAGTTATAAATTTATCTTTCTCTTTTTTACTTAAAAATACAACACCGCCATATACACTAATGTCTTCTTTAGAACTTAATTTACCAGAATCATCTAAATTTATATATATTTCTTGCACTTCATTTCTCATATAACCTCCTGAATGTAAGATAATTATAACACTTAATTCATCAAAAACAAAGCAATAGTTATATAAAATACTCTTTTACAGTTTTACACTAATAGATTATGGCATGCATACTTACAATATCATTATACAAAAACTGTCTACATTTTTTGTATGAAGTTGTCAATGAAAAGAATACAATAAAAAACTTTTATTGAAACCCTAATTGAGTTCTATACTCAATTGGGCTTTTATAGTTTAATGCATAACTAGGTCTTAAGTAATTCTGATCATATATAATTGAATTTATATAATCTTCAACAGTATCGTAATCATCTTGATTAAAATCAATATACATTTTTTTAACCATCCATTTTTAGATTCAATTATCGGATTATCTATTAGTATTCCTATTCTTGACATTGACCTAATTATGTTGTAATCTTTATGTACATTATTAAATGCAACAGAGGAATATATTGCGTCTTGATCGGAGTGGAAAATTGTCTCTCGACTTTTATATCATCTTTTTCTTTTGTCATTTAGCATATCTTATAATGCATCTCTATGATTTTTCATATCCACACCATAATGATGTGGTTTAACATCTAAACCTATTATTGAGTCATAAAATGCATCCACATAATAAGTCCAATCATGCCTTTGTCTTTTAAACCATATCATTGTCGTATCTGATGTTATTTTTTCTAATGGCCTTGTAGTATTCCAATTATTATTTATAAGATTTGGATACTTAATTGACTCTTCTCCAGTTTTCTTATAAATTGAGTAATGTCTTGCTTTACTTCTTATTTTTAATACCTTACAAACTTTATGAACTAAGTTATCAGATACTATCCATCCAGTTTCTTTACGAATTAAATAATTTATTCTATGATAACCATAGCTTTGCTTTCTCTTGTGAATGCTTTTTATTATTGGTTCTAAGTCTCTACGAGTTATTTCATATTGATTTAGTGTAACTTTTGTTTTTAACCATTTATAATAACCACTTCTAGCCATATTCATTATTTCACATAATGATTTAATTTAATATTCATTACTCAATATTTCTACAATTTCAAATTCCTTTTGTTTTATTTCTTGAATACTACAACTGAACCATCTCCTTTCACCAGGTATCCTTTTTTAAATCGTTCATTCTCAATTCTTAACTTCATATTTTCATATTGAAGTTTTTCCATATCTGTTAATTTTTTCTTTTTTGAATATTTACATAATGGATTTCCGGTTTTTTTCTTATTTTCTAATACTTCTTAACTGTTTTTTTATATCAAAAAATGCAGACAGTTTTTACGTGTCTACACTTCTCTTACAACTTCAGATAATTAGTCACTATTTTTTAATAATTTTAATTTTTCATTTAGTGTGTCCACTAATAAATTCAATGCATAAATCTTTGTTTTTCCAAATTTGGTTTTATTCATTTTATTAATTATTTCTATTAAAAGTTCTAAATTTTCTCTATCCATCATATAAAAATCCTTTATATTACCAAAATAATAAACTTTATCTATTGTATATTTAAAATAAAAAATATCTTTTGTAGTACAAATTTTAATATTTTCCGTAATTAAATTAATATCTATTTTATTTAAAAATCCCTCACTATAAATAACATTATTAT
>OHGK01001293.1_pt1 | contig 13657 bp, 10 predicted proteins | sample 1567671 | NCBI WGS metagenome assembly OHGK01 (sample SAMEA3879577, study PRJEB24766) | human gut metagenome | biome: human-associated habitat; feature: feces | place: USA | collected 1985/1987 | reverse complement strand
ATTAATAAATAAATTGTTTAACTCGTTAATTAAGTGAGACTTTATGTTGACTCATTGTAAATCGGGCGCAAAGATAGAAGTATTTTCTTGAACTACAAAACAAAAAGCATTCAAAACAGCAGTGGAATAATCAATTAAAGAATAAAAAAAATGTTACCTTTGCATCGTTTCATTTATACATAATCTCAATAATTTATCATGAAAAAGATAATCGCATGCATTTCCATCATTTGCTATACATTATTATGTTATAGCCAAAATCAGACAACGGACAACAACTACCGTACGCAAAAGAACATTTCCTATCTTCATCCCGGCGAAAAAGACAGTTATAAGCTGGAGCGTTGCAAGCTCGACCTCCATTATCCTACTGATAAAAAAGGATTTGCCACCCTTATCTGGTTCCACGGCGGAGGACTGGAAGCCGGAGAAAAACATTTTCCGAAGGAGTTCCTGGAGCAAGGCTACGCCGTGATAGCCGTAAACTACCGACTCAGCCCGCGTGCCCAAAATCCTGCCTACACGGAAGATGCCGCAGAGGCCGTTGCTTGGACTTTCGAGAATATAGAAGAATTCGGAGGAGACAAAGACAAAATATACATAGCCGGTCATTCAGCCGGTGGTTATCTCTGTCTGATGCTCAATCTGGACAAGAGTTACCTGGCAAAGTGGAATATTGATGCCAACAGCCTGGCAGGCGCTTTCCCCATCAGCGGACAGACCACTACCCACTACACCATCCGCAAAGAACGCGGGCTGCCTTCCGACACTCCGATTATAGATAAATATGCTCCTTCCAATAACGTAAGAAAAGACGCTTCACCCATGATACTTATCACTGGCGACAAAGAGTTGGAGATGCTGGCACGCTATGAGGAAAACGCCCATTTGTATGCTCTCCTCAAAGCATTGGGACAAAAAACCACCCTCTATCAGATGGAGGGATTTGACCACGGTACGGTGGCCGCTCCCGCATGTACCTTGATAAACAGCTATATGAAGAAGGCAGGCAAGAAGTAACCACTACCCTTGCCTTTCTTTTATATATGCCAATGCCGCTCCTATTGCTGTTCTATATTCAGCATAGGGCGGTATATGAAAATGTACATGATAGATGGCTTCCATTTTAGAAAACACCTCCCGGCACTGGGGCAGTTGGGTGAGATTTCCTATCAGAACGAAATCCTTGATAGGACTGTTCAAAGCTGACAGTACAGCAGCTCCTCCAATGGTTTGAAGTACCGTATAAATTATACCGCAGGCAATATCTTCTTGAGAAGCATTGCTATCTGCTTTCCCGAAAAGAGAGGCGGTAGCACTCACTGGCAAGTCAGGCAAAGCAGTGTTGCAAATATCACCTATCTGCAAGTTGACACGAGTTACATCCCCTTTCTCAGCCAACTCGGACACCTGATGAATATCATGAGTTTTCAACAGCAACCTCGATAATCCCTGCAAGGTACCTCCACCAATCCCCAAGCCGCCAATATGCTGCACCTTGTCTCCGTCTATTTTCACAAAAGAAGTGCCGGTACCCATGCTGACTACAATCAGTTGGTCTATATCCGTTGCATGTCTAGCTCCCAAACCATTGGCAATAAACTCATCCGTTTTGCGAGTAGGCAGTCCATATAGAGGGCTGTTGACAAATGCGCTTCCCACTCCCGTCAGCATCACCTGCTCCACATCGGCCAGCTGTATACCATTGTCATAAATATACTTACCGAATGCTCCGAATAAGGAAGTCACCGGGTCGGTAGCCGTAATAAACATTGGAGACTGTATCTGTTCTCCATTGATTCCAACGATTTTCGTGGTACTTCCACCCACATCTATTCCTATTACTATACCCATAGCTCCAAGTAATTTGCAGCAAAGTTACAAAAGAATCAATAATTGACAATTGATTAATGTGATAATGTGCCAATATGCTAATTGGCTAATTGGCTGCGCTATGTTTATGCTACGCCATCACGCCCTGGTCATTGACACATTGGCACATTAATCACATTACCACATTGCTATCTGTTAAACAGTTCGAAGGTAAATTTGCAACCTATTTCCTGATACTTCCAGTTTGCAAAGCTGGCAAACAAGCCAAAGTCAAATATATGTGTACCAATGCCATACCCTACTTCCAGATAAGGTTTCAAGTGAGGAACCACCAATGCATTCAGATACAGACGTTCATTCAATACATATTGGGTATATTTCATCAGATGGCGGAGCAGGAGGAAAGGAGCTTCATAGGTAAGGTGTCCGCGGATATATTTACGGGAAGAGTTATACCAGCGGCCGTCCAGCAACTGGAACACCCCGCCAATATCATCACTCCAACCCATAGGAAGATTGGAACGCCGCAAATTGGCAAAGTCCACAAAGTACAGTTCCTTCTGATTGGTAAACTCTCCCCAACCAAAACGCCAATAAATATCACGCATCAAGCCCAAAGAAACCTGATGCTGCAAATCAATCTCTACACGCTCGTACGAACCACTGCTCTGCAACACTCCACTGAGTCCCCGCTCCCAATCTACTGAGATGGAAGGATACTTGGAATGAAGATTTACTTTACGGTCGCCATTCATATAATAGTATTGTCCCGGAGTCCAGGTGAGGCGGACGCGGGGAGCAAAACTATTATAGGTATGGCGGAACTTGTTCAGGATATTCGGGTCAAAATTCGGAAAGAAGGATGAACCTCCGGAACCGGCACGGGTGGCCGACTTGGTAGGCGGCATGCTCGGGTAGTTCAGTTCAAACCGGGAGCGGTTCACTTCCGTACGTCTGTGCATGGATACACCCACTTCCAGCGACAGACCGTTTACTATTTCCCAGCTATGACGCAGATTCAGATACAAATCCTTGAAATAATCCAAGTGTATCTGGTTGAAGTCAAAAATACTGTCGGGGATGGCTTTCAGGTCGTCCAGCACATCACTGCTGTAAATCCGGTTACCGTTACCAAACTCCAGATGCAATGCTGCACGCTTACGGGGCCAATAATCAAAATCGGACCTCACCCTCCAGTAAAACTCTTTTTCCTTAAAATTATAACCTATCCGGGGAACGATGCGCAGCAGGCGATCACCGGTAAAAATACGGTTGTACTTGAACTCCTGCCGATACGAAATTCCATGCTTGCCGCTATAGCTCAAAAGAAAAGGATTGATTAGTGGTGAACAGCGCACACTCCCCAATTTATCAAGGTCTACCGTATAGCGACTGATCAATGCATCTCCAATCTGCCCCCAAAACTCCAAGTTCTTATTCACCGGTTTCTTTTTCCGGGCGAGCGTATCCCGACGCAAGAAGAAATCCTGATACAGTGTCTCCTCATGCGGAGTCAAAGGAATGGGACGCAAAGTTTTAAAGTAAGCAGTATCACGTAGATAAGCATTCGTATCAGTACGCAACGTGTATGAATCGGACAAGTCATATTTACTTTTCTTCACCGACCTCCGTATATCACTGCCAGAAGTTTTCTGAATGATGTTCTTATAATCGAGTACAGCTTCATAAGTGCCATCTACCACATTTCCCAAAAAACGAAACGTTGCATCCACATCATACTGCAACGGAAGAAATTCGTCCGAATCGCCCACATTACCCATCTTCACCAGATTATTGAACCGCACCATCTCATTACGTCCGGAAAAACGCATCTCGCGTACACTCCACACGTTATCACTCACAATCAGATAACCGCCCACCAGCTGAAAGCTTTTGCTTTTTGGCATAAAACGGATTTTATACTGAAGGGCATGCCGTTCCCCCATCACCGTATCAATCCGATAGGTATAATATTTTTTGGCATTGGGTGCTAAAGGAGAGAGTAGTTTGTCATATAATAAGGTAGAAGAATAGATGTTGATGTGAAAATATTCCGGCAGCCGTCCGTCCATTTCCCAAAACTCGGAAGCAGTACCGACACTTGCCTTTACCTTCTGGTCATAGATGTCGGGAGCAGTAAAATGCAAATCGCTATAAGTTTCCATCATATATTCCCGCACCCCTTTCTTGGGCCGGAACATGGAAGGGATGTAGCGGAGAATATGATTCTTCTTACGGATATTCACCCAGCCCTTTATGTAAAGCTCAGCCTTGTAACTTTCAATAATACGTTCATAAAGGGGGGCAAAGAAGATGACTTTCTCCATGATGGAGTCTGCCGAACTCACATGTTTGTCAACCGGATAAGATACACGCTCCGCCCCTGCCTTCTGTACAAAAGAAAACAAGAAGCAAATCCAAATCCATATAAACAACAAACGTTTCAACCGCAATTTCTCCTTATAGAATCGGGACAAATATACGGAAGAATTTGTGTAATGCAAAAACATGTTCCATAAAGAAGCGGGAATGACACTTGTGACACCCTTTATTATAAAACATATGTTACGCGCGAGAGACAATAATACACAAGCACACATAGTTTGTGCGAGATAAATACGAACCTATATTAATTGTTATAAAAAGGGTGCCACAAGTGTCATGTACAGAATGATTCGTAATTGTGACACATGAAAATTACTAATCACGACGCACTAAGATTACTAATCGTGATGCGGAAAGATTACTAATCATGGCATGTAACAAACGCAAGCTTTTGGTCGTTTTTCCATAACAAGCAGACTTTTTTAGGGGGTCTATTCTCAAAAAACACTAATATTTTCGAGAATACCCCCTAAAAAAGAGGGGGTAGTTCAGAAAAAACATGTATTTTTGCGCCCAACAACCAATAAAAGGAGAGACTTATATGTCAAAAATGCGATTTTTTGCTTTGCAAGAACTTGCCAATCGGCAACCTCTTGAAGTGACCACCCCTTCAAACAAACTGTCCGACTACTACGGCAGCCATGTCTTCGACCGTAAGAAAATGCAGGAATACCTGCCTCGTGAAGCCTACAAAGCCGTGACCGACGCCATCGAAAAAGGCACTCCCATCAACCGCGAAATGGCAGACCTGATTGCCAACGGCATGAAAAGTTGGGCAAAGTCCCTCAACGTCACCCACTACACGCACTGGTTCCAGCCTCTGACGGACGGAACAGCCGAGAAACATGACGGCTTCATCGAATTCGGAGAAGGAACGGAAGTGATTGAACGTTTTTCCGGCAAACTGCTCATCCAGCAGGAACCGGATGCATCCTCTTTCCCCAACGGGGGTATCAGAAACACATTCGAAGCACGAGGATATACTGCTTGGGATGTTTCCTCACCTGCCTTTGTGGTAGATACCACACTTTGCATCCCCACTATCTTCATCTCTTATACCGGCGAAGCGCTCGACTACAAGACTCCATTGCTCAAAGCCTTGGCAGCCGTAGACAAAGCAGCGACAGACGTATGCCAGTTGTTCGACAAGAATATCACACGCGTTTATACCAATTTAGGCTGGGAACAAGAATATTTCCTCGTCGACTCGGCACTGTACAATGCCCGCCCAGACCTTTGTCTGACCGGACGTACCCTGATGGGACACTCCTCGGCCAAAGACCAGCAGCTGGAGGACCACTATTTCGGCTCCATCCCCCCACGTGTCACAGCTTTTATGAAAGAACTGGAAATCGAATGTCACAAACTGGGTATCCCGGTCAAGACCCGCCATAACGAAGTAGCTCCCAACCAGTTTGAGCTGGCGCCTATCTTTGAGAATGCCAACCTTGCCAACGACCACAACCAGCTTGTGATGGATCTGATGAAACGCATCGCACGCAAGCATCACTTCGCCGTACTGCTTCACGAAAAACCCTACAACGGCGTGAACGGCTCCGGCAAGCACAACAACTGGTCGCTTTGCACCGATACGGGTATCAATTTGTTTGCACCGGGCAAGAATCCGAAAGGAAACATGCTGTTCCTTACCTTCCTGGTAAACGTACTGATGATGGTATACAAAAACCAGAACTTGCTGCGCGCCTCCATCATGAGTGCCGGAAACAGCCACCGTCTGGGAGCCAATGAAGCACCTCCCGCCATTCTGTCCATCTTCCTGGGCAAACAGCTGTCTTCCATCCTCGACGAGATAGCTCGCCAGATAAGCAGCAGCAAGATGACATCGGAAGAAAAGACAACACTGAAATTAGGCATCGGACGTATTCCCGAAATATTACTGGATACCACCGACCGTAACCGTACTTCTCCATTCGCCTTTACCGGCAACCGCTTTGAGTTCCGTGCCGCAGGTTCGTCCGCCAACTGTGCCGCCGCCATGATTGCCATCAATGCAGCTATGGCAAACCAGTTGAACGAATTCAAAGTCTCCATCGACAAACTGATGGAAGAGGGAGTCGGCAAGGATGAAGCCATCTTCCGCATTATGAAAGAGACCATCATCGCCTCCGAGCCTATCCGCTTTGAGGGTGACGGCTACTCCGAACAATGGAAGCAGGAAGCCGCACGCCGTGGGCTGACCAACATCTGCCACGTTCCCGAAGCCCTGATGCACTACATGGATAACCAGTCCCGTTCCGTACTCATCGGCGAACGTATCTTCAACGAAACGGAGCTTGCCTGCCGCCTGGAAGTAGAACTGGAGAAATACACCATGAAGGTACAGATAGAAAGCCGTGTGCTGGGCGACCTTGCCATCAACCACATCGTACCGACTGCCGTTATCTACCAAAACCGTCTGCTGGAAAATCTCCGTGGCCTGCGCGAGACCTTCTCTCCCGAAGAATACGAAGTCCTCAGTGCCGACCGGAAAGAGCTTGTACGCGAAATTTCCAAGCGCGTAACAGCCATCAAGGTACAAGTACGCGAAATGACCGAAGCCCGCAAAGTAGCCAACCACATGGATAACTACAAAGACAAGGCTTTCGCTTACGAAGAAACCGTACGCCCTTATCTGGAAAGTATCCGTGACCACATCGACCACCTTGAGATGGAAATTGATGATGAAATCTGGCCGCTTCCGAAATATAGGGAGCTGCTGTTTACAAAGTAGGCCTCTCCCTAGCCCCTCCCCCGTAGGGAGGGGGATAGAGATACTACGATAAACAATTAAGTTACTACGATTTACGATTTGACGGTTTACGGTTGGAGTTACTCATACAATCATAAACCCACCTGCTAATGAGTAGTTGTTTAACAATACAAACTTCAATCGTAAATCGTCTAATCGTAAATATATAGATTTTCCTTCATCTCCCCCCCTACGACATCTTTTTGTCATATTTGTGCAATATTTAATTTTTTCTTTTTACATTTGTGCTGTATAACACAGTTTTGCAGCAGTTATGGTAAAAGTAAACTTATCTGATATTAATGTTCCGGAGTTGATTGCAGATATATGGTCTCCCCTGAATGACGAACAACGGGAATTCCTCGCCAACCACTTCACACTCCAGAACTACAAAAAAAACGAAGTCATCCATTGCGAAGGCGAGACACCTACGCATTTGATGTGTCTGCTGAGTGGAAAGGTCAAAATCTATAAAGACGGAGTCGGTGGTAGAAGCCAGATTATCCGTATGATTAAACCTGTCGAATATTTTGGTTACCGCCCTTACTTTGCAAAAACAGACTATGTCACGGCAGCATCTGCATTCGAGCCGTCTCTTGTTTGCCAAATCCCCATGACTGCCTTGATGACTCTGCTCACACAAAACAACGACCTTGCCATGTTCTTCATCAAGCAATTGTCCGTTGACTTGGGCATTGCCGATGAACGTACCGTAAACCTGACGCAGAAACATATCCGCGGAAGACTCGCAGAATCCCTGCTGTTCCTCAAAGAAAGTTATGGTTTGGAGGAAGACGGCTCCACCTTGAGTATCTATCTCTCGCGTGAAGATCTGGCCAATTTGTCAAACATGACCACTTCCAACGCCATACGTACGTTGTCACAGTTTGCCACAGAACGGTTAATCACCATCGACGGACGTAAAATCAAAATCATAGACGAAGAAAAGCTGAAGAAAATCAGCAAGATAGGATAAGGAATAAGTGACAAGGGATAAGCGATTAGGGGTTAGCATAATAAAAACACATTGTTACCATCCTAACCCCTAATCACTAATCACTAAATCAGTCCTTTCGCAGACAAATATCTTTCCGCTTCAATGGCTGCCTGGCAACCAGTTCCGGCAGCGGTGATGGCTTGACGATAGTGAGAATCAGCAACGTCTCCGGCGGCGAATACGCCCGGCACTTTCGTACGCGGTGTTCCCGGCTCGGTGACGATATAACCTACTTCGTCCGTATCTACATAAGGTTTGAAAATATCTGAGTTGGGTTTATGGCCGATAGCCAGGAAGAAACCGTCAATAGCCACATCATAGCGCTTCTCATCAGGTTCACCCATACGCTGTACCAAATGTACACCTTCCACACCGTTCTCTCCAAACAAGCCTACGGCATTATGTTCGAACAGTACTTCAATCTTGTCATGCTTCATCACACGCTCCTGCATAATCTTGGAAGCGCGAAGATAAGGTTTGCGGACAATCAGATAAACCTTGGCAGCCAGTCCGGCAAGGTAAACGGCTTCCTCGCAGGCAGTATCTCCACCCCCTACAACAGCTACCGTTTTCTTGCGGTAGAAGAAACCGTCACAAGTGGCACAAGCGCTGACACCCATTCCCGCATATTTCTTTTCATCCTCCAGTCCCAGATACTTCGCTGCGGCACCCGTAGCAATAATCAGCGTTTCAGCCTCAATCACCTTTTCGTCATCAATTGTAATCTTGTAAGGTGCTTCAGCAAGATTGGCGGCAGTAGCGACTCCATAACGCAAATCTGCACCAAAACGTTCGGCTTGCTTCCGCAGGTCTTCCATTAATTCCGGACCAGCGATACCTTGGGGATAACCGGGGAAATTCTCCACATCAGTAGTGGTTGTCAACTGGCCACCGGGCTGCAATCCTGCATAAAGTACCGGTGAAAGATTGGCACGGCCTGCATAAATAGCGGCAGTATAGCCGGCAGGACCCGAACCGATAATCAGACATTTTACTTTTTCTGTTTCCATCATTATATTATTTACTATTTGACTATTTACAATTTACTATTTAGCGCATGTCGATGACTTCAGCTGTGGGATAGGCTTTTTTGTCAAAGACAAAGAAACTATCCGGATAGGATTGTCCTGTCTGGTAGCTATCAATAAGGATAGTAGTCATATACTTACTCCCCCGTGGTGCCAAGTCCACTTGATGCAGACGATACGTATCCTTTGTCACAAACAGATAGACACTTTCAGGGTCTTTTCTCTTGTCGGCAGCAGTCATGGTGATGTAATAAACAGACTTGTCTTGCTTACCACCGACACTGCTCAACTTCAATCTGTATCCCTGCTTGTAGAGGGACAACCAAGCATACGGATTAAGAGTCTGCAATTCCTCCTGCGTAGGTTCCGATACATTCACCTCATCTGCCGAAGCCACATAGCTCCACTGCGTATGTCCGTCAAACCAAGTCTTCATTCCCTCGGTCTCAACCACAAACTTCTCACCTTCCAGATAGAGAACTCCCGCATAAGAGCCTTGTTGTTCGTTCACGGTAAACGCCAGCTTCACCCCTCCCGCTTTCCGAAAGGCTTCGGCTGTACGCTCCAATATATTCTTGGCATCCGGTTGTTGTGCCGACATCGGCACAGCAAACAACAGCAATAGCACACCAAGTAAAAGCTTATCAAATTTCATCATTCTATAAATAACCATTCCTTATTGCAAATTGTTTAACCGCATTTCCAGGTCACTCTCATCTATACAGAACACCTCACGCGCCTTACTACCTTGCGCCGGTCCCACAATCCCCGCTTTCTCCAACTGGTCCATGATGCGGCCGGCACGATTATAACCGATGGCAAACTTACGCTGAATGAGCGATGTGGAACCCTGCTGGTGAATAACAACGAGACGGGCTGCATCCTCGAACAAAGGATCGAGACGTCCCATATCCACATCCCCCAAATCACCTCCTGCATTTTCATCCACATATTCGGGCAGATAGAAAGCAGTGGGGTAACTCTGCTGGCGGGCGATAAACTTCGTAATCTCCGCCACTTCGGGCGTATCGATAAAGGCACACTGCACACGCACCGGGTCTGCTCCCTGCAGGAATAACATATCACCGCGGCCTATCAGCTGGTTGGCTCCCGGACGGTCGAGGATGGTACGCGAATCGACCATTGCCGATACACGGAAGGCGATACGCGCCGGGAAGTTGGCCTTAATCGTACCCGTAATGATGTTTGTTGTCGGTCGCTGTGTAGCGATAATCATATGTATACCCACGGCACGCGCCAACTGGGCGATACGTGCGATGGGCAGTTCCACATCCTTACCGGCTGTCATAATCAAGTCACCGAACTCGTCGATAACGACTACGATATAAGGCATGAACTTATGCCCCTTTTCCGGATTCAGACGACGGTTGATGAACTTCTCGTTATACTCCTTGATATTGCGCACATGGGCAGCTTTCAGCAAGTCATAGCGAGTATCCATCTCCACACAGATGGAGTTCAAAGTCTGCACCACCTTCGTGACGTCCGTAATGATGGCATCTTCCCCGTCGGGTAATTTCGCGAGGAAGTGATGCTCAATTACGGAGTAGATGCTGAATTCTACTTTTTTGGGGTCTACCAGCACAAACTTCAGCTCTGCCGGATGCTTCTTATATAATAAGGAGGTGATGATGGCATTCAACCCCACGGACTTACCCTGACCGGTAGCACCGGCAACGAGCACGTGCGGCATCTTGCACAAATCCACCATAAACACTTCATTCGTAATCGTCTTACCCAGTGCGATGGGCAAGTCGTAAGTAGACTCCTGGAACTTCTTGCTGCCGATAATACTCTGACCGGATACAATCTTCGGATTGGAGTTGGGCACTTCGATACCAATCGTACCCTTTCCCGGAATGGGAGCGATGATACGGATGCCGAGCGCCGAAAGGCTGAGGGCAATATCATCTTCCAGACCGCGTATCTTCGAAATGCGGACGCCCTGCTCGGGAGTGATTTCATACAGTGTCACCGTAGGACCTACCGTCGCCTTAATGGTACTGATTTCTATACCGAAACTACGCAGAGTATTGATAATCTTATCCTTGTTCGCGTTCTGCTCTACCATGTCAATGGTCGGACCATTGTCATCGTAATGCTTCATCAAGTCTATTGTGGGGTAATGATAGTTTTCCAAATCCAGACGGGGATTGTACGGCTCCTTCTCCGTTCCCACATACTCCTCCTCTTCAGCCTTCTCAACCTGGAATGCCGGCTCCTTCTCTACCGGCTGTTCCCGAAAAGGGGGTACCGGCTCCGGTGCAGGAGTCTCAAAAGTCATGGTAACGTCCTCATCCGCAGACTTGGCAGGCTTTACCTCTCCATCACTTCCACCCAAGTCAAGGGTGATTTCATTCAGCGGTTCGTCCTCTTCTTCCTCTGTGGCAACCTCCTCCTCCTTTTCAAGAACCTTTTCCGGCTCCGCAGCTTCCGGTGTCGGAGCAGTAGTCTTTTCCTTTGCACCCCAAGAGGTCTTGAACTCTTCCGGCGTTTCACCCTGCACACTTTCCGCCTTCTCCTTACGCTTCAAGAAGCTGAGACTGAACAATCTGCGCAACCAGATGACAGTCCGTGCACTCAGATAGATGAGGAAGCAGATGGCAGTTACCAACAATAGCAGCCATACTCCCGGCACACCGACTTGAGACACAAGCCAGTTGCTGACATTGTATCCGTGCATACCGCCCAGATAGAGGAAAGAGTCCTTGTACTGGTCTACAAACACAAAACCGAAAAATACCGAGAACCACACCAGCATCAACGAACAGCCGATGAACCACTTCCACAAGCGCACCACACGCACCCGCATCAGCTTCAATCCCGCCACAGCCAGGAACACGAGAATCAGGAAAGACGATACGCCGAAACAATCATTTATCAGATAGCTGGCCAACTGCGCACCGCGGCTACCGGCGTAGTTCTTCACCCCATTATTGGTGGAAATCAGCTCCTGCGCACTGCCTCCGTCAATGATGCTCTGGTCTGCCGCTCCCGTGAAAAAGAACGACGAAAAGGCGAGCAACAAATAAACCGAAAAGATTACCAGTACCAAGCCGATAACGAAATGAACAGTTTCACTTCTAAATAACGCTGCCACTTTCCCAAAAAACGAGAGTGACAGCTCCGTATCTTTAGCTGTTGAATTTTTCTTTGCCATATTTTTTAAATAACTATTGAGAATTGATTGCAAAAATAATAAAAACTATCCTTCTGCCGCGTTGTTTTCATTCTTTAATTTCTCGTCTGCCGATTATAGGTATTCCTAATCTACAACTGTAGTTTTATCGCATGTTTTACTTACATGCTTGCATGAAATGATATAGCGCACTAATTTACAACAGATTGTGCCATGCAAGCAGACCTCATGCAAGCATGTAGGCAGATTTTGCCTACATGGTGCAATCCATGCAAGCCCTATACGCATCAACCTACTCTTTTTCCTTCAAAAAATAAATCGGCTGTTTCTGCAACCCTTTGTTCACCAACACATTCTCCTCACAAAGACGACGAATCTGCCGCGTCGCAGTCGTGCGGGTCATGCCGCAAATCGACTGTACAACACTGCGGGTGATGAACTCATTCTTACGTAGATAGTTCACCACTTTTTGCTTCACCTCATCATCCGTCAGCCTCTTTTTCGTGAGATTCCGCAATTTCAGCGGCTTTACCTTCAATACTCCTATCTCACTGCGCAGCGCCTTGTCCGGTCTGAAAGTGATGTTTTTCAACTTCACCTTAGTACTTTTCCGCTTTGTCTCCAGTGTCACCGGTTCCGTGCAGGTCAGTGTAGGAACAAAGTAACCGATGCCGTCCAAATGAACCTGCCTGCCCTCCCCCAGCTCGCGTCCCACAAAATGCGACAAAGCATCGAGTACTGCCAGTACATCCGTCTCGGTCAGCGAGCAGTATTCTTGTATATGCCTGCGCAGTTCATCGGTCGTTGTGGAGCCGTTCAGTTTAATCCGGGGGTGCAGGGTCAGCTCTTCCCCTTGTTTATCCTTCGTTTTCGGGTTTTCGTACCAATCAAATAAAATTGCCATATTCTTTCCTCCTTTTTTAGATTCATTTCTGTTGCTGTCTGCAGGTTTCGCTCATGCAAAGTACCGGCTTTCATTAGGCAGAGCATAGGTCTTCCTTACGCAAAGAAGCGTTCTTCCTTCTGCTGAAAGCTTATCAACAAAAGATGCGCACAGCTGTGGTTCACCTTCTTCATATTTGTGATACACCTTCTTCACAACTATGAGAAAGACATTCCACGACTGTGCGCAACTACAAACTACAGAGGCAAAGATAATGAAAAGCAGGGGGCTTGGCAAAGGAATGCTAATCTTTTTCAATAGCAAGCATTATTTTCCGAATAGAACACTTTACAGTCCCGATAAATCCACTTTATAAAAAGTCGGAGCAACATTGCTTTTCTCGAAGAACATCGCCATATAGATCGGGGCATAGATAATCTTACCTGCGACGCGCAGATTACCGTTGTTGAACACAACTGCTTCGGAGAAGTCGTATTCCTCGCAATCCATGATGTTGGACAAAGCGCGGTGTGTCTCGTAATCTTTACCTGATTTTACCTCAATAGGCAGTACCTTACCCTCAAGCTCAATAACAAAATCCAATTCACCGCGCTTCTTGTTG
>OHGK01001288.1_pt1 | contig 13695 bp, 13 predicted proteins | sample 1567671 | NCBI WGS metagenome assembly OHGK01 (sample SAMEA3879577, study PRJEB24766) | human gut metagenome | biome: human-associated habitat; feature: feces | place: USA | collected 1985/1987 | reverse complement strand
AAAATTATAAAAAGGTTTTTTTTCATAAATTCTTCCTTATTTTTTGTGGGCGATTAAACCCGCCTCTACTTTTTTTATTGGTTATTTTACATTGTTATTCATATTATAACATTTTGCTTTTTTTTGTGCAATATTTTTGTTTTAATTTGCTTTAAATGTTATTTGGTATACTCTGCCTGTTATATTGCTTTGTGATATTGTGGAAGAAAAAGGCAAAATTTCTGTACATGTAAAATATTTTATTTCTTTAATTTTGCCATTTTCTTCCACTGTTGAATTATTTTGTATAAACTCTGTGTATTTAGCCTCATCTAATTTTTCAAAATTTCTTTCTGTCTTTTTACTTCCATTATTATCTATATAATCTATAACACATACATTCACATAATAATTAAATCCACTGCCTTCTTCCAATTCATAATATTCATTACTATTTTTTGCCAAGTTGGCTATAGATACTATATCATGTGCTGTACATGTACCTAGTCCATAGTATTTTAAAAATTGACTATTAAATTTATCTATCTTTGTTTGTTCAACTTTACTATATATCTCGGAGCTGGTATTTCCTAATGATGTAAATAAATACACAGCAATTGAAATTATCATTATTCCTATTAATACTCCTGCTGCCATAGTTAATGCTCTTGCTGCATTTTCCATGTTTTAGCTCCTTTCTTATTTAGGCTGTATTTCAATTTTTTTTATAATACCTGTAGTATTACTATACTCTACACTTGCCTTAAACCTTTTTTCTCTAAATGTATTTATACAATTTCTGTACTTTTCATATTCCTCAAGAAATTGCAATATCTCTTCAACGTTATACTCGTCATCATTTGATCCATACAGATCATAGTAACTATCTAGTTTTTGGGAATCAGTTTTCAAAAAATTATATAACTCTTCTATGGTTTTTCCATTTGACATAGAAATTTTTCCTTTATCATCTCTTGTTTCAATTGCACTATCATAATCGCCTTTTAATCTCTGAGTGCTATTATATTGCTCATCATTATATTCTTCATCATTATATTCGTCTTTGAAGAAAAGCTCTACATCATTTTTTCCATCAGCTTTTATTTTTATTATAGCCGTTATCTTTGGGTATCCTTCACTTTCAGGATATTTTCTGCTGTAATCTTCTATCGCATTGCAAATAGACAATACTTCTGAACCATATATAACACTTTTTTTAGTATATTTTTCTATTTGTTCATTAATTTTGCTTACCTGTTCATTTGATAAACTTATATCTTTTTCTTTTTGAAGGCTTGTTATTCCTCTATATGCAAACATTACTACACCTATAATTATTAATGATAATAATACTCCTCCTGCTATAACAAGTGCTCTTGAAGCATTTTCCATTTACAAATTCAGCCCCTTTCTATTATTTCATTGCCAACATTGCATTAAATGAATCTTTCATAGCTGATAAACCTATTACAACCAATGGAACAACTAAATAGCATACAAATAGTCCTATCATAGGCGTAAATCCTATTACTTTTCCTATTAGTCCCTTTTTAGATATTAATCTTTCGTTAGATTCTTTTCTTCTTGCCTGATAGTAATCTCTTTCTGTGTCTAATTCATCAAATGCATCTGCAATTGGTATTTTTTCAACTGCGGCTTGCATACTTTCTATTAATCTTATCATGTCTGGGTAGTTTACATCTTCTTTTAATTGTTCTAGAGCCTCCCATGCACCACTTTCAAAGTTATTAACACATTTACTAATTGGCTCTCTAAAAATATTTGCATATCTTTCTAGCCATTCTAGTATTATCTCTACATTAACCCTTTCAATCCTCATAAGCATTAATATTATTGTTTGAAACTGCATTACCTCATCTTCCATTTCTATTTGTCTCATCTTAGCTTGGAATTTAAGTAACCAAACTGGTGCCATATATGCAGCCATTGCAAATACCATTGCAAATAGGACTTCAAACCATTGTAAATTTTCTTTATTTACAGTATGTAGCTTATCTAAAACCCTTTTTGCTGCTGTTGCAACTTCTTCGTTTGTTGCTTCTACATAATCTTTGTTTATTCTACCATTTTTCATTATTTTTTCTATATCTTTTTGCTGTACTTCTGTATTTCCTCTATAAAAGTCCAAATATTGATTATCAGATTCTGTTATTTCCATAGCCTTTCTTTTTTGCTTATCATTCATAGAACCTACTAAATCAAATTCTGTTGTAGGGTCTGTATATATATAATTAATTTCTACTTTGTGTAATTGTGCAAATAAAAATACTGACACAAAAAATGTAATTATACACAATGTTAATCTATTAACATATACCCATTCCATTTTCTTTTGAAGCTGCATCTTTTAAGTTTTCTTTTAACACCCTATATTCTTTTGTTCCTTCTTTTGGTATAAACAGGTCTACAACTCTTTTGCAAATAGGGTTTCTATATACTTTTTCTTGCCATGGATTTTCTGTGTTTTTTGTATTCATGTTTGTAGAACCATTGTCTTTTAGTTTTCTTGTTAATGTATAACATATAAATGTTACTAGAAGTACCAATATTTGTACTAGCATTCCTTTTCTGCCCATATAGAAACTTTCTGTAAAACTAAATTGACTTACAGACCAATTCTTTATTGCTTCTAGAAACATCATAGGTAATATAGATATTACAGATAAACTTTGAAATACATAGTTTAATTTATCTCTTTTTAATATTTCCAACTGCATTTCTTGTGTAATATTATTTAAATTTTTCAAATATAAAGATGCTTTGTCAACTTTTCTATCTCCAAATTCTTTTGTTAGATATGACACACCAGCAAATTCCTTTAAATAACTATTTGGCGCAACATCATAATATTTTTCTAATTCAGATTCTGGATCATCTGATATTAATACTTCATATATTTTTTCTGCTTGTCTTGACATTTCTGGTTGTTCATCATCTTGCGAAACTTGGTATATTGCTTCTTCTACCATATTAAACTCATGATATGCATGTCTTATTTCAGAGAAGAAATTTATTTGTTGTTTTAATAATTTATTGTCTATTCCATCTACCATTCCATCTATAATTGTATCCACCATAAAAACTTCAAAAATTAATAATATTGATAATAGCAAATAGTTTTTATGCGTCAACCATATAATTGCTATAGTTATTGGTATTACTAAAAGTAATGTTCTTGTTAATATTTGAGCAGTTTGTTTTCTTGTTAAATATTCATCATCTATGTTTATTATTTCTAGTCTTCTTCTTATTTTTAGTAAATATCTTTTTAAAAATGGTATTCTAATATATCTTACATATAATTTTTGGTATAGTATTTCAGATGTATGCTTTTTTGCTTGTGTTCCTTCCCTCAGTTTCTGTATTTCTCGCATCTCCGAAGATTGCAATTTCTTTCTTATAACAAGATATACAATTACTAATAATGCAAATAAACCAGCTACACCTGCCAAAAAGTATAAAAGTATATTACTTTGTTCCATTCTGATGTTCACCTCAATTCTCTGTTTAAATATTAATTTTCTTTAGGTTTTCTTCCTCTTTTTTTAGTTTCAACTATTTCTTCTTCATCATAATAAGGTTTTGATTTTATTCCCCAATTTTCTTCTACAAATTTGTCAAAATCTGCTATGTCAGATGTATCCATATTGTTTCTCATTTCTCTAATATTTGTATCTGATATAGGGTTTGTAAGTACATATGTACCATCATGATATTCTAATATGTTAACATATTTATATAATTCTTTATTTGTTGTCTTAGAGAAGAACCTTGTTGCATTATCCATAAATTTATCTAATTTCCCCTCTAATGTTTTTTCTTGTCTATGTTCAAATGTATATTCATTTTTATCTTCTATTGGTATACATTCAGTAACTCTTTCTATATATCTTCTTCCTCTAAAGTCTTTTACTAGGTGTATGTCAAAGTTTAAAACTCCTATAACTTGCTCTTCTGCTATTTTTTCGTCATTAAACATTCCTAATTTTAAAGCAAGTGAAAATACATTTGCACTACTTCATCAAGTGGCTGGTCGAAGTGGAAGAAGCACATCACCTGGTGAAGTAATAATTCAAACATTTAATCCAGATAATTATGTTATAAATTGTGTTAAGGAAAATAATTATGATAAATTTTATTTAAATGAAATGAATTTTCGAAAAAAATTAAAATATCCTCCTTATTATTATTTAGTTAGTCTAAAAGTAATAGGTAAGGACTATAATAAAACAATTGAATCAAGTAAGAAAGTAAAAACTTACTTAGATAAAAGTCTTGAAGAAGTCATCATTTTAGGACCAACAACCGCCCAAGTATTTAAATTTAATAATGAATATCGCATGCAAATTATAATAAAATATAAAAAATGTGATAATTTAAAAAATATTTTAAAAGAATTAGATAATTTATTTATTATGAATAAAGATGTTAGATTAGAAATAGATTTTAATCCTATTAATATTTAATTGATATTATAAAAAAAGTGTATTATACTTAAAAAAAGAAAGGATTGATTACATGAAAAATTTAAGTAGAATATTATGGGGGATAGTGTTAATATTTATTGGTGTTATCTGGGGACTTAATAGAACGGGAGTAGCGGACATAAATATTTTCTTTGATGGATGGTGGACATTATTTATTATTGTACCAAGTGCCATATCCTTTTTTGAAAAAGGTAATAATAAAATATCTTCCTTAATATTTTTGATTATCGGAGTTTTACTTCTTTTAGCGGCTCAAGGGTTATTTGAATTTGAAATTCTATGGGAAATTCTATTACCAGTAATCGTCGTATTAATTGGATTATTTTTAATATTTGGTAATAAAGTGGATTTTAATGTCAAAGAAAAAACAAAGTGTTTAGATAGTAAAGATACTGAAAATATTTTTGCAGCATTCGGAGAACAAAATGTAAATAAAGCTGGAGAAAATTTTGAAAAAGCAAATTTAAATGCTATTTTTGGTTCTGTTAAATTAGATTTAAGAGAAGCAAAATTAGAAAAAGAAACAGTGATCGGGGCATGGGCAATATTCGGTGGTATTGAAATATTAGTTCCAAAAGATTGCATAGTTAAAGTAAAAGGTACTCCGATATTTGGTGGGATTTCTAACGAAAGAAAAAATAAAGAAGATGCTAAAAAAACAATATATATTGAAGGATATGCTGTATTCGGAGGAATTGAAATTAAATGAATACCACTCAAAAAGTAATAAAAGGATTTGCTATCTGTCTTGCAGTTTTAATAATACTAAGTATTATTAATGGAATAGTATTTTTAGCAACATCAACAATTGGTTTTAACAATGATGTAAATATTAGTGAGGCCTATTCAAGTAATATAAAAAATATAAATATCGATGTTGTTTCAACCAATATGATAATTAAAAAAGGTGATATATTAAGTATTGATGCTGATAATGTTAGTAAAAAATTTAAAATAAAAGAACAAGGAAATACTCTATCAATAAAAGAAAAAAAGATAACAATATTTGGAAATAAAAAAGGTTCTAGTATCATAATTACTATACCAGAAACAATAGGTGATTTAAATATTGACATTGGCGCAGGAAAACTTGAAATTTCTGATATAACAACTGACAAATTTTCTTTAGATCAAGGTGCTGGTAAAGTTGATATTACAAATTTGTTATCTAACAAAAAAACAACGATTGAAGGAGGAGCTGGAGAATTAAATATTACAAATTCTAAATTGCAAGATTTATCTCTAGATTTAGGGGCTGGTAAATTTTATTTTAATGGAACGCTTTTAGGTAAAAATGAAATAGATCAAGGCGTCGGAGAAGTAATTCTAGATTTGCAAAATAACGATTATAAATTTGAAACATCAAAAGGTCTAGGCAGTATCACCATTAATGGTGTAAGCTACAAAAATGACATTAAATTAGGAGAAGGACAAAATATAATTGATATAGATGGTGGCATAGGAAGTATAAGTATAAATACAAATAAATAAAGTTTCACACACGAAACTTTATTTTTTAGCTATAACTTTTTCTTGCAAATAGTAGGTAGATAATTATGAAAATTAAAAAAAGTAAATTCGAATACTAAAATTAAGCCCAAAATAATTAAAGACATTAAAATAGATCATTGATTGAACTATGAAACGCCTAGATACTTTAATGTTTCGATTCCAGATATATTCCCAATATGAGATCTTTTTTAGTTGCATTCATAATACAATAATAGTATAATGAACATATGAACAGATATTCAAGTAAGGAGATAAAATGGAAAAAGTAGAAATAATAAATGAACTAAGTGAATTTTTTAAAGTATTTAGTGATACCACAAGACTTAGAATACTTGAAGTATTATTAAATGAAGAAACATCAGTTGGTGTTATAGCAAATAAAATAAATGCGAGTAATTCAGCAGTGTCACATCAACTAAGTTATTTAAGAAGTACAAACTTAGTTAAAACAAGAAAAGAAGGGCAAGTAATTTATTATAGTATTGCAGATAATCATATTAAAGTAATAATTGAGTATGGACTTGAACATATTAAAGAAGGAATAAAGTTATGAAAAAGATAAAATTTGATGAAGATTTAATAATTATAATAATTAGTATTGTTTTTCTTGTATTAGGAATGATTTTTAATGAAAACATTTATCTTTTAGTGATTAGTTATGTTTTTGTGTCTAAAGAAGTATATTTTAATGCTCTTAAAAACATTAAAAATGGTAAAATATTTGATGAAAATTTCTTAATGATTATTGCAACACTCGGAGCATTCTACATTAAAGAGTATCCCGAAGCAGTTTTAGTAATGTTGTTATTTTCTATCGGAGAATATTTATCAGATTTAGCGGTAGATAATTCTAAAAAAGCTATCGTTGAATTAATGGATTTAAGAAGTGATAAAGTAAATATAAAAGATAAAGGTTATATAGATGTAAAAGAATCTAAAGTTGGTGACATTTTTATTGTTGCACCTGGAGAAAAAATACCTTTAGATGGGATTATTGTAAATGGCACAAGTCATATTGATACAAAAAGTTTAACTGGTGAGTCAGTCCCACGAAAAGTTAATTTAAATGATACAGTCTTAAGTGGAACAATTAATTTAGATAGTGTTTTAGAAATAAAAGCTACTAAAACATTTGAAACAAGTACCGCAAGTAAAATAATTGAAATAATTGAAAATAGTGAAGAAAAGAAAACAAAAACAGAAAAATTTATTACTAGATTTTCAAAAATTTATACTCCGATTGTGGTTATTCTTGCCATTCTTGTCGTAGTAATACCCGTATCACTTGAAAAAAATTTTACTACATGGGTTTATAGAGCTTTAGAAATGCTTGTAATATCATGTCCATGTGCTTTAGTTATTTCAGTGCCTCTTACTTACTTTACAGCAATTGGTAAATCTAGTAAAGAAAAAATACTTGTAAAAGGTAGTGATGTAATAGATAACTTAAATAAAATTGATACAATAATATTTGATAAAACAGGTACAATTACAAAAGGTGTATTTGAAGTTATTAAAATAAAAAATATAAATTATTCTAAAGAAGAATTATTATATCTAGTAGCATCAGCTGAAGCACATTCTAATCATCCAATAGCTAAATCAATAAAAAAAACTTATAATAAAAAACTTGCTAAAGTAACAAATTATAAAGAAATAAGTGGCAAAGGTATAGAATGTAAAATTAATAAAGATAAAATTTTAGTGGGTTCTAGATCATTATTAGAAGAAAATAAAATAGCATCTGAAAAAACTAATGGATTAGGTACAATAATTCATATAGCTAAAAATAAAGAATATTTAGGTTATATTGTAATTAGTGACAAAATTAAAGATAATGTAAAAAAATCACTACAAGAATTAAAAGAAAATGGTATAAAAAATATAATTATGTTATCTGGTGATGATGCAAGTGTAGTAAGCGAAATATCTAAAAAACTTAAAATTGATGAAAGTTTTGGAAATTTACTACCAGAAGATAAAGTAAAAATACTAGAAGAATATAAGAAAAATAATAATGTTGCTTTTGTAGGTGATGGTATTAATGATGTACCTGTTATAAGATTTGCCGATGTAGGTATTGCGATGGGTGGTCTAGGTAGTGATGCCACAATTGAAGCAAGTGATATAGTTTTAATGGAAGACAATTTAGAATGCATTTCTAAAGCTTTGAAAATAAGTAAGATAACTAGAAAAACAGTAATTACTAATATTACATTTGCAATTTCCTTTAAAGTTATAATGTTAATACTTGCAATATTTGGTATAACTCCGATTTGGCTTGCTGTTTTTGCAGATGTTGGAGTAACATTGTTATCTATTTTAAATAGTTTAAGAATATTTTTATATAAAATATAATTAATTAGCACTTATACTTGACAAGTGCTAATTTTGGGTTTATAATATATTTGTTCAAGTTAAGAAAGGGTGATTAATATGAACTTTGAAAACAATGATGAATTAAAAGATGTTTTAAATAAATATGGGCGAGATATAACTAAAAATGTTTTAGATAACAAAGTTGATCCAGTTATAGGTAGAGATGAAGAAATCAGAAATGTTGTTAGAATATTATCTCGTAAAAGTAAAAATAATCCCGTTTTAATCGGGGAACCTGGGGTAGGTAAAACTGCCATAGTGGAAGGCCTTGCTCAAAGAATTATAAAAGGGGACATCCCAAGTTCTTTAAAAAATAAAACGATTTGGGAACTTGACTTAGGTGCTTTGGTAGCAGGTGCTAAATATCGTGGAGAATTTGAAGAAAGATTAAAAGCTGTCTTAAAAGAAATTAAAGATTCAGATGGAAATATCATTATGTTTATTGATGAAATTCACATGATCGTAGGTTCTGGTACAGATGGTGCCATGGATGTCTCAAATATGTTAAAACCAATGCTAGCTCGTGGAGAAATTCATGTAATCGGAGCAACCACTTTAAACGAATATCGTAAATATATTGAAAAAGATGGAGCTCTAGAAAGAAGATTTCAAAAAGTTTTAGTAAGTGAACCAAATGTTACAGATACAATAACTATTCTTCGTGGATTAAAAGAAAGATTTGAAATATTTCATGGAGTTACAATAAAAGATAGTGCTTTAGTTTCTGCAGCAACTTTATCTGATAGATATATAACAGATAGATTTTTACCAGATAAAGCCATAGATTTAGTGGATGAAGCGTGTGCAACAATCAAGATGCAACTAGAATCTATGCCTGTTGAACTAGATGAACTTACTAGAAAAATAATGAGCCTAGAAATAGAAAGACAAGCATTAAAGAAAGAAAAAGATGATATAAGCAAGAAAAGAATTGATGAAATAGACGAAAAACTTGTTACGATGAAAGAACAAGAAGCAGATTTAAGAAGCAAGTGGGAAAGCGAAAAAGAAGCAAAAACTGAAATAAATAAGAAAAAGGAAGAACTTGAACAAGCTAAATTTGCTTTAGCACAAGCTGAAAATAACTATGACCTTGAAAAAAGTGCAATGCTTCGTCATGGAAAAATTCCTGCTTTGGAACAAGAATTAAAGAAACTTCAAGAAGAAAACAAGAGTAATATTTTATCAGATGTTGTAGATGAAGAAAGTATTGCTGGTATTATTTCTAGATGGACACATATTCCAGTATCAAAACTAGTAAGTAGTGAAAAAGATAAATTATTACACTTATTTGATAGACTAAAAACGCGTGTTATAGGTCAAGATAATGCTTTAAAACTTGTTAGCGAAGCAATTATCAGAGCCAGAAGTGGAATTAAAGACCCAAATAAACCAATTGGTTCATTCATATTCCTAGGACCAACAGGGGTAGGTAAAACTGAAGTTGCTAAATCATTAGCTTATGAACTATTTGATGATGAAAGACATATGATAAGAATTGACTGTTCAGAATATATGGAATCGTTTAATGTTTCACGTCTAGTCGGAGCTCCTCCAGGATACGTTGGATATGATGAAGGTGGAGAATTAACTGAAGCCGTAAGAAGAAATCCATATAGTATTGTCTTATTTGATGAAATAGAAAAAGCTCACAAAGATGTATTTAATATTTTACTTCAAATACTAGATGATGGAAGACTTACAGATAGTCAAGGTCGTTTAGTAGATTTTAAAAATACAATTATAATCATGACAAGTAATCTAGGTAGTGAATATATTCTAGATAATGAAACTAATGCTAACGAACTTGTTATGAATGAACTTAAAAATACATTCAGACCAGAGCTTATAAACAGAATTGATGAAATAATTGTCTTTAATTCTCTAAAACAAGATGTAATTGGGGAAATAGTTGATAAAGTTATTAAAGAATTAAATGATAGATTGCAACAAAATTACATTCGTGTAGAAATAACAAATACTGTTAGAGAAAAAATTATTGAAGAAGCATACGACCCAAGATATGGAGCTCGTCCAATAAAAAGATATATTACTAAAAATATTGAAAACTTAATAGCTCATAAATTAATTGATGAAAATATGAAAGTTGGAACAACTTTAGTAGTGGATGTAAAAGATGATGAATTTATTTTAAAATAAAGATTGATACATGAATAACCCGTGCATCAATTTTTTTATATATTGTTTATGGATTATCACAAATTATCTAACTTAATAATTTTAAGAGCTACGCATAATTAGGAGAAATATAACGAAAAAATATAAGACTATATAGAATTATCAATTATAAATATTAATGGAATAAAAAAATGATTTCATTAAAAGAAATCTTTTATTGACAGTTGACCGTTTTATTATATTTTTATTAAAATTTTGACAAAAAACATTGATATTTACAGTTAAGACCTATATATTTTTTTTATTACCTTTTTCGTGTATCGAGACAGTCCAAATATTATCAAATTTATAACGAAACTATAACAATTTATTCTACAAAACTGCAATAATGTATAGACAAAAAATAATTATTTTGTTAGAATAAATACAAAATGAAATTGTTAAATGCGTTTTTTTATCAGGAGGACTATATGGATAATATTAATTTTGTTGTTGAAAATAGTACGGATGTTTCCATAAATGAAGAAAATATTAGCATAGTGCTAGATAATATTAATGTAATTGATTTTTTTCACTGGTCCTCTCTTCCGTTTTTTAACGGAATGGATGAAAGGAAAAAAATGATTTTTGCTTTTGTGCTAGAAAGTATGAATTTTTGTTTTTGGCTAAATTATAGTTGGAATTATCTAGAAAATAATGTTATTTACAGTGGAACAGATATGTTATTAAAAAAAGTCAAAGACTTATTAGTGAAATATAATTTTGATGTGAAAAAACTATACAACTTATCGATTGAAGATTTTCGCAAAAGTATGAGTGAAAATGGTGTTTTTCCACCACTGGTTGAAGAAAGATACAAATGCTATAAAGAAGCTTTAAAAATTATAAGCAAAGATGATTTTTGGAAAAAAATATATAATATTTATAGCGATATTGAATTGGAGAAATTTATTTCCGATAATATTGCTTCCTTTTGTGATAAAGCAAATTATTTAGGAAAGACTATAGTTTTTAATAAAAGATGTAGACTATTAATAAATGATTTATATTTAATAAGTGATAACATAAAGAGAAATATTAAAAATCTGAACAATTTAAAAGGTTGCGCTGACTATAGTTTGCCAAGATATTTTAGAGAACAAAAGATTTTAGAATATAGTGAAGAATTAAATAAAATGATTGAAAATGAGGCGGAAATACCGCATGAATCAAAATATGAGATAGAAATTAGAGCAGCAACCTTATACGTTATTGAGATTATTAGAAAAAAATTGAATGATAGAGGAATTAAATTAAATTCAATAGAATTAGATAAAATATTATGGAAATCTAGTCGAACTAATAAAACGTCTAAGCCACACCATACTATTTCAATATATTATTAGGAGGATGCAAATATGGGAGAAATTCATGACATTATTGATGATAGAAATATTTCTATTAGCAATGTAGGTATTGTAGATTATATTGTACCATTTACTTTTAAAGATGGCACAAAGAAATATCATACAGTTGCAACAATTAAATCAGGTGTTTCGGTAGACAAAAACACTAAAGGCGCTCACTTAAGCAGAATAAATATGACAATAGATGAGTTAATATCTAACAAAGAATTAAATGTTTCTGATATAATTAATGTTACAAAGGAACTATCAAAAAATGTCGGGGTAAATAATGCAAATTTAAAACTTGATTTTACAATTGTTTTTCAAATGGAAACACCCAAAACACTATTATTAACTAACATGCATTCTAATATAGAATTATTTGTTAATGTGAAAAACAATAAAATTGTGGATAATTATGTTTGTTTATCCGGTAATGTAGGTATGCTGTGTCCAAATTCTAAATCAAAATCACGATATGGAGCACATAGTCAAAAATGTAATATTTCATTAACTTTATATGATTATATCGACAATATTATTATATTTGATTACTACAAAAAATTATGTGAATCTGGAAGTGCACCAGTATTTGGACTTGTTAGAAGTGATGACGAGGTTTATATGACAGAGCTGGCTTATGATAATCCTAAGTTTTCTGAGGATGCTATTAGAGATTTGATAATCTTAGTTAGAAAAGATTTTAAAAAAGGAAGGATAAAAGTAGAATTAAAAAATTTAGAATCTATTCATCAACATAATGTATTTTGTATAGGTGAAGATTAATGGAAAGAAATTTATTAAATGATATTTTTAAAATATATAAAATAGAAGAAAATATGGTCAATAAAAATGTAGTAAAATGCATTTTTAGAGCGATGAAAAAAAACAAGTTATCATATATAACTGGTCAGTATTACAATTATGATAAGGATATGTTTGAGTATTTAGCGGATAACTATAAAAAAATATTAACTTTTTTTGACTTTTACTATTCATTAAAAAGCGATATAATTACTATGTTCGATTTTCTTATTAAATATAAAGAAACAAAACAAAAGTTGATTTTTAATGCTTTCTTTTGTCCTGGATATAATACAAAGGGTGGATATAAGGATTACCTTGGCAATACAACCACAAAAAAACTGCATATATTGGGCGATTTATCTACATTTTTAAATGAATTAAATATAAATCATGAAATTCATTGTTATTATTGTGATTCATATGTAGAAAATTGCGATGAACGTTTAAATAGTGAATGGAAATATGAACTTGAATATAATAGAGATTTATTTTATAAAGAAGCTGGTAAATATTTTAATATAAAGTTTATTCATAAAACCTCTGAAATGGAAATATTTAAGGACGAAAATGAACCTGGGGGCTCTATTGATGATGATATAATTAGTAGCATACCAAAGAATGTTTATAATTCTTTTTATATAGCTAATAGAGCTTTTTATATTAAGCTGGGATTTAACGAAGAGCAAATAAAAGATAGAAATGATAAGCTAGCAACAATGTATATATTAGTATCCAAATATATCAATTCTATAGATAGTGGTATCTATTTGCCAATGGAAAATATGTATGATAGAGAAAAAATAATTGCAAATAACGGTACATGTACAATGTATTTAATTCAAAGGTTGGTTGATAAATATGAAAAATAAATATTCATTTTACTATCAAAAAAATAATAAAATATTTGATAGTAATATATTAACAGTTTGTTATTCGGCTGATCCGAATGAAATGGAAAAATATTCTTTAACAAGTAATAATATAGT
>OHGK01001261.1_pt1 | contig 13908 bp, 13 predicted proteins | sample 1567671 | NCBI WGS metagenome assembly OHGK01 (sample SAMEA3879577, study PRJEB24766) | human gut metagenome | biome: human-associated habitat; feature: feces | place: USA | collected 1985/1987 | reverse complement strand
AGCAATTTTGTGTATTGTAAGGTCAGTAATATGTTTATTTTGAATTTTTGTTCCAGATGAGCATTAGCCCCTTTAAGAGAAGGTCGTCATCGTAAGTGATTTCGTGGCGGCAGAGAGGTATTACTACCTGCGAGAGTCCGCCCGTTGCGATGACCGTCGCCTTTTCGCCGAGCTCCTCCTCAATGCGTTCGATTATTCCGTCTATCGCGCATGCGTTGGAGTACATTATGCCGCTGGTTATGCAGTCGACGGTGTTGCTGCATATTACGCGCTTCGGCTTTTCATAGGCGATTTTCGGGAGCTGCGCCGTTCTGGAGTTTAGGGCGTCCGCTGATACGGCTACGCCGGTGGTGATAAGTCCGCCGATGTAGGTGCGGTCCTTGTCGATGACCGAGAACGTGGTCGCGGTGCCCATGTCAATTATTATCTGCGGCAGCGGGTAGTCGTGGATACCTGCAACGGCGTCAACGACCAGGTCGCTGCCGAGCTGCGCGGGGTTGTCGATCTGGATTTTCAGCCCGGTCTTTATTCCGGGGCCTACTATCATGATTTTCCCGTCGATGAGCTTTTCAGCCGCCGCCTTTACGGTGTTCGTGACAGACGGTACGACGGAAGATATCACAGCGCCGCTGATTTGTGTGCGGTCGATCCCGTTTATATCAAGCGCCGCTTTTATCTTTACGGCGTATTCAAGCGAGGTTTCGCGCTGAACTGTCGCAAGGCGTTCACGGAACAATATCCTGTCGCTGTCCGCGCAGCCGAGGACTATATTTGTATTGCCGATGTCTATTGCAAGTATCATTGCTGCTCCTTTGGAATTATATCCGTGACTTGTTTGCGGCCAGTTTGTTCTTTACTATGTCGACTATTCTTACTATCACGGAGCTTAACAGCAGGTTAGCGCCAAGCTCTACCAGGAAGTTCACGCCGACGAAAACCGTCACCATGTAGATTCCTGCGTTCTCAATGCCTGCGCCTGCCGCCCATTCGTTTATTGTTCCCATGAAGAACGCGAGGCAGCCCAGCAGGAATATTCCGGTATTAACGATCGGAGCTGCCGCAGCCGCGCATATTGTCGCAGCCCAGCGGTTCTTCTTCTCGAGAGCGCTGTAGATAAGTCCCGGAACAAGACCAGCCGCCGCGCCCTTGACCAGAACTGTGATAATCGTCCCGGGTACGTTGATCACCAAAAATGCGTTCGCGCCGCCGGTGAAAAGCACCATCGCGCCGAACACCAGACCGAGCCAGCCGCCTGTCGCCCAGCCGTATAGTGCCGCGCCGACTACTATCGGGATAAGAGCAAACGTGATGTTGAACGGACCTACGGAAATTCCCATCGTCAGAAGATATACGACGATTACTACTGCGGTCAGAACGCCGGTTCCGACCATCTTGTGGATCTTTTCGCTGTTCATATTGAATTTTCCTCCTTGTTATCATTCCCCGATTTCCGGGGATACAATACAATACGATAGTATTATAGCATATTCCGCAGAAAAAATCTATTGTGACTGCGACAAAAATTCCCCACGGAACCCGCCGCCGGAAAAGCATATAGCACAAAAACGGAACGCTCGGGAACAATGTGCGGTCATTATTTCAATTAGCGTTCAATCGTAAAAAAGCAAAGCAGATCAAATTTCCCCGCTTTGCTTTTAAAAATATATCCGCGAAGCGGATTCCATAATTCCGAATTCCGCATTCCGAATTCTTAATTTAACTTTTCAGCGGCTTTTCGTTTTCCGCAGAACTAAAGCTCAGATAAAGTCCCGACGTCCCCGTCAGGTTTCGTTTATCTTTGACCCGCTCTTAAAGCACAGAGCCGCGAGCAGTCCGAAGAACACCGCCGCCGCAATACCAGCCGCCGCAGCGGTGAAGCCTCCCATGAAAGCTCCGAGGAGGCCGTGCTGGTCGACGGCTTCGCGGACTCCCTTTGCAAGGAGGTTTCCGAAGCCTGTAAGAGGAACTGTCGCGCCGCCGCCGGCGAATTCAATGAGCGGGTCGTAAACCCCTACCGCGCCGAGGACGACCCCGGCGACCACATAGCTTACCAGGATCCTGGCGGGGGTGAGCTTCGTCAGGTCTATCAGGAGCTGACCGACCGCGCAGAATGCCCCTCCGATGAGAAACGCCCAGACGTATTCAAGAAACATATCCATTTTATCTCGTTAACCTCCTGCTTCCGATGATATCTCCACGCAGTGCGCGATCCCGGGAATGCTCCCGCCCTGCTGAACGACCGTAGGTGACATCAGCGCGCCGGTCGCGCAGTAGAGAACGCGTTTCAGCTCGCCGGCCTGTATCCGCTTGAAGAAGTGCCCGCACATCATCGAAGCGGAGCACCCGCACCCGGAGCCGCCTGCGTGTACGTCCTGGGCGGCGCGGTCGTAGATCATCAGCCCGCAGTCCTTGTGGTGCTCCCTGAGGGAAACGCCGTCGCGCTGGAACAGGTCGTAGAGCAGGTCGCTGCCAACCTGACCCAGGTCGCCGGTGATTATCACGTCGTAGTCCTGCGGGTGAGTTCCACGGTGCTTCATGTGGCGGGTCAGCGTGTCGTAGGCTGCGCCTGCCATCGCGGCTCCCATGTTGTTGAGGTCGGTGATTCCCATATCCTCGATCTTGCCGACTGTCGCAGCACGTATAAACGGAGGCTTCCCGCTGAACCCGACCAGCGCGGCTCCGGGGGCCGTTCCCGTCCCGGGCCAGGATGATGCAGCCGGAGCCGGTCACCGTCCACTGGGCGGTGGGGGTGCGTACTCCGCCGTAGTTCAGCGGGAACCGGAACTGGCGCTCCGCCGTGCTGAAATGCGAGGAGGTGCTTGCTATAGCGGTGTCGATATATCCGGCATTCACCAGAGCCGCCGAGAGCAGAAGCCCTTCCGCGAATGTGGAGCAGGCTCCGTATATCCCGAGGTAGGGGATAAAGTAGTCCTTCAGACCGTAGGAGCTTCCCACGCACTGGTTGAGCAGGTCGCCGGCTATCATGAGGTCTATCCTGTCAGGCTCCAGCCCGGATTTGCGCAGGACGTGCCCGACCGCGCGCTGCTGGAACAGGGATTCCGCCTGCTCCCAGGTATCCGAGCCCGCCTTGTTGTCCTCGACCACCTCGTCGAATTCGCCGCCGTAGGGACCTTCGTTCTCCGCCTTGCCAACTACCGCCGCGTAGGCTATCACGGACGGTTTGCGGAAGCACATTGTTTTTCCTTCACAGTATTTCATGCTGACACCTCACTTTGTAAACAGACCGACGATGTAGTAAATAATGCCGTACACCACCGAAGCGCTTATGCCGTAAACGATGACCGGTCCTGCGATAACGAACATCTTAGCGCCCAGGCCCAGCACGAAGCCCTCGCTTTTGAAGTCCAGCGCCGGTGAGGCGACTGCGTTCGCGAAGCCGGTTATCGGCACCAGTGTACCCGCGCCGGCGTGCTGCGCGATCCGGTCGTACCATTCCAGCCCGGTGAAGAGTATGCTCAGAAACACCAGCGTGATGGAGGTCAGCGCGCCTGCTTCGTCCTTGTTAAGTCCTGCCATGCCGTAGAGGTTCAGCAGAGCCTCGCCGAGCGTGCAGATCAGTCCGCCGATAAGAAACGCCATCGGAATTGTCCTGCACAGCTTTGAATTGTGGGAGCGGCGCTTGGTAAGTTCGCCGTATTCTTCGTTCGATATATTCATCAAGAATCTCTCCTTTGCTTTTTTTGACTATTTTCCGCAAAAAATTCTGTGAAATACGCCGAACCCATAAATTGCAGAATATTGTAAAAAGTATTGACAAACATACCTTTTTATTGTAAAATAAATATATCGGCTCGGTAGTTTCCGGGCTTTATATGAATGTGGGGTAATTATTATGGCACTTGTTAATGTGATGGAAGATATAGTCAGGGATAAACTGACTGAAATGCTCAAGACCGAAAACTGCTGTAAATGCGACCGCTGCATAGAGGATATGACCGCTCTTGCACTCAACAAGCTTCCGGCAAGATATGTCAGCACTCACAATGGAGAGCTTTTTTCCAAGCTGAATTCTCTGGCGCGCCAGAGCAGCGTAGACCTCAACATTGCCACTGCTGAAGCGATAGCATGCGTGTCTAAGAGGCCGTCTCACGATAAAACATGAGCGATCCGCAATAAACCAAAACCGGGACTGTGACAGCACAGCCCCGGTTTTTTATTTGTTACAGTATCACATAAGGGAACCTCTAAAAACCGGTTTGAAAAGGGAAAATGGGTAGAGTGCGCCGAATGCGATGAAAGCCGACGAAGTAAGGCTGTATGCCTTACGAGGAGGTTTGAAGAAGCAGGCGGTGTGCTATACACATTTTCACTCAAACAAGGTTTTTAGAGGTGACCATAAGGGAGCGTTACTGCTTCCTTGCGATGGAGTACTCGTCGTCTGACGAGTAATATGGGCAGTTGTAGTTAGTTCCGCACATGAATCGGTACATCTCGTCCTCGTCGAGGTTTACCAGACATGTCCAGCAGTCGCATTCCTCGTCGTAGACGTAATTTACGCAGTCGTCGCAGTTTGTCATTCCTTGTTCTCCTTTTCCTTGTCCGCGTTTATCGCGCGGAATGCCTGTTCCAGCGTCCGCACGCCGATTATCTGAATGCCGTAGTTTTCGCTGCGGCTGAGCGACGAGAAGCTCTGTTTCGGGATTATGCACCGCTCAAATCCGAGCCGCGCGCCTTCCTTGACGCGCTCCCTGACGTGGGAAGCCGCCCGTACCTCTCCGCCGAGCCCGACCTCGCCGAACACCATCAGCTTTTCCGGTATCACCTTGTCGCATAGCCCGGAGTACAGCGCCAGCGCCACCGCCAGGTCGGCCGCAGGCTCGTCCAGCCGGAGGCCGCCGACTATGTTGACGTATACGTCGACCCCGCCGAAGAAGAATCCGGTGCGCTTTTCGAGCACCGCGAGTATCATGTAGAGCCGGTTGTAGTCGAAGCCGGTGGCGACCCTTCTCGGCGCTGACAGCGTGGATTTCGTAACCAGCGCCTGGACCTCGGCGAGGATAGGGCGGGTGCCTTCGATGGTGCAGACTACCGCGCTGCCGGAGACCGTAGTGATACGCCCGGAGAGCATCATCTCCGAGGGGTTCGTGACCTCGTGGAGGCCGTCGTCGTCCATGTTGAACACGCCTATTTCGTTGGTGGAGCCGAAGCGGTTCTTTATCGCCCTGAGAATGCGGTAGGAAAGCTGCTTCTCGCCCTCGAAGTACAGCACCGTGTCCACGATGTGCTCCATTATTTTCGGCCCGGCTATGCCGCCGTCCTTGTTGACGTGGCTGACTATGAAAATCGGGATCTCCTCGGATTTTGCGAGGTGCATGAATGCGTTTGTGCATTCCCTGACCTGCACGACGCTTCCCGCCGAGGAGGTTATCCCGCTGGAGGTTATGGTCTGTATCGAGTCGATTATCACGATATCCGGTTTGTTTTTCCTGACCGCCTGGATTATGCTTTCGCAGTTGTTGCCGGAGGCGAGCAGCAGCCCTCCGCCTGTGACTCCCAGCCGGTCGGCGCGGAGCTTTATCTGCCGTTCGGATTCCTCGCCGGAAACGTAGAGTATAGTGTGCTCGCCGCCCATGAAGCCGCATATCTGGAGCAGCAGCGTGGATTTTCCGATGCCCGGGTCGCCGCCGATGAGCACCAGCGAGCCTTTCACAAGCCCTCCGCCGAGCACCCTGTCAAGCTCGGAGCTTCCCGTGCCGTAGCGTATCTCGTCGTTGCAGTCCACGTCGCCGATGGGGCTGAATTTAAGCTCCGCCGCCGGAGCAGAGTACTTCCCGCCGATGACCGGCGCCGGCTCTGCTTCTTCGATGGTGTTCCAGCTTCCGCAGGCGGTGCATCTGCCGTTCCACTTTGAGTATTCCTGCCCGCATTCGCTGCACACGAACACGGTTTTCGGTTTTGCCATATTTTCTCCTTTTCTATGGAAGCGCTGAATCAAACAAAGGCGTGCTCACGGGTCTGATTTTGTTACGCTGCGCTTTATTCAGCGTAGCCCTAGTCATATTTCCCGGGACTTGCTCATATCTTATGAACAAATAGACAATTTGTCCGGGGGTAATCGAAATGAAATTCAACAAACAAACTCTGAGATTCGCCGCGTGCATGGCGGGGATCTTCGCTTTCCTGGCGGTCTGCGCAAGGGTGACCGACAGCGCCGTCCCGACCTCCGCGGAGGCTTCGGAGCGTCCGGTCATAGTGCTAGACGCGGGCCACGGCGGACTTGACAGCGGCGCGGTGGGGAAGAGCGGCGTCCTTGAAAAGGACGTGAACCTTTCCGTGGTGAAGCACCTCCAGCAGCTCCTGGAGCTTTCCGGGTTCCGCACTGTGCTGACCCGCGATGAGGATATCTCCATCTACGACCCCGGAGTCGAGGGCATACGCAACCAGAAGCTCTCCGACATGGATAACCGGCTTGAGATAATCCAGAGCTATCCCGACAGCATATTCCTGTGTATCCACCAGAACAACTACACCGACCCGAAGTACTTCGGCGGGCAGATGTTCTACAATAACAACAATCCAGACAACCGGACGCTGGCGCAGATAATGCAGGCGCGTTTCGCGCAGCTCCAGCCGGGAAACGACCGTGAAATAAAGCTTTCCGGCGACGAGCTGTTCCTGCTTAAATCCAACAAGAACCCGTCGCTGATGATCGAGTGCGGCTTCCTTTCGAATCCCGAGGAGGAAGCGAAGCTCGCCACCGAGGAATATCAGCAGCAGCTTGCGTTCACGATATACAGCGGCGTGCTGGAGTACGTCGACGCGGTGTCGGAGCAGCCCGAAAGCGCCTGGACGGACGAGGAGGCCGCCGCCATTTCAGAAGGTCACCTCTAAAAACCTTGTTTGAGTGAAAATGTGTATAGCACACCGACTGCTTCTTCAAACCTCCTCGTAAGGCATACAGCCTTACTTCGTCGGCTTTCATCGCATTCGGCGCACTCTACCCATTTTCCCTTTTCAAACCGGTTTTTAGAGGTTCCCTGTGAATATAATAATATCACGGCAGAATGATTATGTCAAGATGATTGACAATTCCCACCGGCGATGATATAATAGATACAGTATTATATTGAATCATCAGGAGGGAAGTTATATGTCAGATACACCTGTTAATCCTTTTGACGACGCGGAAGAGATCGCCAAGAAGTCGATGGTGCTGTTTTTCCTTATCGACTGCTCCGGCAGCATGGGCGGCAGCAAGATCGGCACTGTAAATTCCGTTATGGAGGAGCTTATCCCCGAAATCAGGGGCATAGGCGGCGCGGACGCGGATATCAAGCTGGCAGTCCTGAAGTTCTCCGGCGGCTGTGAGTGGATGTACGACGAGCCTATATCCATCGACGAGTTCGAGTGGAAGCCCCTCGACGCTGAGAACGTCACCGACCTCGGCAGCGCCCTCACTGAGCTTGCCGCGAAGCTCTCCAGAAACGAGTTCATGAAGTCCCCGAGCCTTTCGTTTGCTCCGGTCATGATACTCATGTCGGACGGCTATCCCACCGACAACTACGAAAAGGGGCTTGATATCCTGTCGAAGAACCGCTGGTATTCCAACGGCATAAAAGCCGCGGTCGCCATCGGCGAGGACGCAGACCACGATATACTCGCGCGGTTCACCGGCGACCCGGACAGCGTTGTTACGGCGCACAACGGCGAAGCCCTCGCGAAGCTGATAAAGTTCGTTGCGGTGACTTCCTCGCAGATCGGAAGCCGCAGCGTTCGCCTTGCGGAGTCCGAGGAGGATATGCGCACAAAGCAGCAGTCCGCGGCGGAGCAGATACGCGAGTTCGCCGACAGCGACGAGATAAGCGCTGACATCGAGGCTGGCTGGTAATGCAGTTCAGCGGCTTTGCTGTGTCGGTCAGGGGAGCTTCCCACGAGGATTCGGGAACGCCCTGCCAGGACAGCGCAAGGGTGCTCATCACCGATAAACTGGCGGTCGCTGCCGTGTCCGACGGGCATGGGAGCGAGAAGCACTTCCGCAGCGCCTCGGGCAGCGAGATGGCGGCGCGTGTGGCTCTGCGCTCGGTCACGGATTTCTGCGAACGCAACGGGAGCCTCGGCGCGGTGTTCCTCCACGACCCAAGGGAGGCGGCTCGGCGTATCGCCGGGAACATCATATGCGGCTGGAACGATGAAATTGCCGCGCACATGCGGTTTTCTCCGCTGACCCCGAACGAGCGTGCGATTTTCGAAAAATACGGCGGGCTTCAGCCGGAAGTGATGTACGGAGCGACCCTGATACTTGCCGCAGCCGATAAGGACGGTGTTTTCGGGCTTCAGATAGGCGACGGGACGTTCACTTTGGAGACAGCTTCCGGAGCGGAGTTCCCTATGCCGGAGGACGAAAGGCTGGTCGGAAACCTCACGACCTCACTGTGCGACTGCGACGCGATAAACAGCTTCCGCAGCTTCTGGCGGGAGGGGGAGATGGTCAGCGTGACTCTTTCCAGCGACGGGCTGATCAATTCGTTCCTGAGCAGCGCTGACCTGCTGAATTTCGCAGGACGTACCGCACGGCTTTCTCAGCAGGATATCCCGGCTCTGTCGGTGCACCTGCGGGAGCGCTCTGTCGAGGGCAGCCGGGACGATATCTCGGTCGCGGTGATACGCGCTGACAGATGATAATGTATATTTTACCCGCCCGGAACGATATTCGGGCGGGTTTTCGCTTTGATTAGAGCATGAAAATTCAATTTTGTATGATTTGCAATAATTCGAATGCGAAAAAGTTCAAAGTTTGTTGCTTTGGGCAAAAAAATCCACGCTTGTGACAAAAATGCGCGGAATATCGCGCGGTTTTTTTACTGTAAAATGCTTGACTTTTGCCTATAATTATGTTATAATTTCATAATGTATCATAATGGATTTGTGCGCGAAAAAGCCTGTTTTTGACGTTTAAAATGCGCCAAACACCGGTTTTTTCCAGCAAGTCTGAGACCGGAATTTTGTTAAGGAGTGATAAAGCCGATGGTGAATGTAAAGCCCATACAGCTCGGAAAAACCACCCGAATGAGTTTTTCTAAAATCAATGAGGTAATCGACATGCCGAACCTCATAGGTATTCAGAAGGATTCCTACGAGTGGTTCCTGCAGGACGGTATCAAGGAAGTGTTCAGGGACGTTTCCCCGATCACTGACGCAAACGGCAAATATGAACTCTCGTTCATAAGCCACCGTTTCGACGACAAGATCAAGTATACCATTGAGGAGTGCAAGGAGCGCGACGCGACATATGCAGTCCCGATCCGCGTTACTGCCAGACTTCTGAACAAGGAGACCGGCTCCGTGATCGATAACGAGATCTATATGGGTGATCTGCCGCTCATGACTGACAGCGGTACATTCGTTATCAACGGCTCTGAGCGTGTTGTAGTATCTCAGCTCGTTCGTTCACCGGGCGTTTACTACGGTTTTGAGCACGACAAGACCGGTAAGAAGCTGTTTAAGGCGACTGTTATCCCGAACCGCGGCGCATGGCTCGAGTACGAGATGGACGCCAACGACGTGTTCTATGTACGCATTGATAAGAACAGAAAGATCCCCGTTACCACCTTCCTCCGCTCCATCGGTCTTTCCACCAATGCAGAGCTGACCGGAAAGTTCGGCGACGACCCCAGAATCACCTGCACCATCGAGAAGGACAGCACCCAGAACAAGGAAGAGGCTCTTCTCGAGGTCTACAAGAAGCTCCACCCCGGCGACATGGCTTCCGTGGAGTCCGCGCAGAATCAGCTCAACATGCTGTTCTTCGACGCCAAGAGATACGACCTCTCCAGATTCGGACGCTATAAGTATAATAAGAAGCTCGCTATTTCTGAGCGTATCTACGGCAAGAAGGCTGCCGAGGCAGTCATCGCGCCGCTGACCGGTGAGATCCTTGTCGACGAGGGCGAGGTAATCACAAAGGAGAAGGCTCTCGAGATCGAGAATGCCGGCGTTATCGACGTTACCGTCGTTCACCCCACACGCGAGGGTGCTACCGTAAAGGTATGCGGCAACGGCATGGTCGACATCAAGACCTACACCGGCGATATGGATGTTGAGTCCCTCGGCATCAACGAGCACGTGCGCTTCGCTGTCCTCCGCGATATCCTCGAGGAAGCGGCAGGCGACCAGGACACCCTGCGTATCCTCATCAAGGCGCGCGCAGAGGAGCTTATCCCAAAGCACATCACAATTGAAGATATATTCGCGACCGTAAGCTACTTCATCGACCTCTGCGAGGACGTCGGAAACGTGGACGATATCGACCACCTCGGAAACAGACGTATCCGCTGCGTAGGAGAGCTGCTCCAGAACCAGTTCCGCATAGGCTTCACACGTATGGAGAGAACCATTCGCGAGAAGATGGCGCTTTCCGGTCAGGATCAGGAGAAGGTAACTCCCGACTCCTTCGTTAACTGCCGTCAGGTTATTTCCGCGATGAGAGAGTTCTTCGGATCCTCTCCGCTGTCGCAGTTCATGGATCAGAACAACCCGCTGGCTGAGCTTACCCACAAGCGCCGTCTGTCCTCCCTTGGTCCGGGCGGTCTGTCCCGAGACAGAGCCGGATTCGAGGTTCGTGACGTACACTACTCCCACTACGGAAGAATGTGCCCGATCGAGACCCCTGAAGGTCCTAACATCGGTCTGATCTCCTACCTTGCTACTTTCGCAAGGATCAACGTTTACGGCTTCATCGAGGCTCCCTACAGACGCGTTGACAAGGCTACCGGCAAGGTCCTCGACGAGGTCGTTTATATGACCGCTGACGTTGAGGATAACTACGTAGTAGCTCAGGCGAACGAGCCCCTCGACGAGGAAGGCAGATTCGCCAGACCCCGCGTAAACGCACGCTGCCGCGACTCCATTCTTGAAATCGAGCGCGAGAAGGTCGACTTCATGGACGTATCGCCTAAGATGGTCGTTTCCGTCGCTACGGCTATGATCCCGTTCCTCGAGAACGACGACGCGAACCGTGCTCTGATGGGCGCGAACATGCAGCGTCAGGCGGTTCCGCTTATGGTTACCGACAATCCTATCGTCGGCACCGGTATGGAGTACAAGGCTGCGGTAGACTCCGGCATAGTTGTATGCACCAAGGAGGACGGCGTAGTTACAGAGGTTGACGCAGACAAGATCGTTGTTACAAACGACATCGGTCAGGAGCGTATCTACAGACTTATCAAGTTCAAGCGCTCCAACCAGGGCAACTGCGTAAATCAGCGCCCGATCGTAAGCAAGGGCGAGCGTGTAAAGGCTGGCGACGTTATCGCTGACGGCCCCGCAACAAAGATGGGCGAGATCGCACTCGGCAAGAACGCCCTCATCGGCTTCATGACATGGGAAGGCTACAACTACGAGGACGCCGTACTCATCAACGAGAAGCTGGTTTACAATGATGTTTATACCTCTATTCATATAGAAGAATACGAGCTGGAATGCCGCGACACCAAGCTCGGTGCGGAAGAGATCACCCGCGATATCCCGAACCTCTCAGACGACGCTCTGAAGGATCTGGACGAGCGCGGTATCGTACGCATCGGCGCAGAGGTACACTCCGGCGATATCCTCGTCGGCAAGGTTTCCCCGAAGGGAGAGACCGAGCTGAACGCAGAGGAGAGACTGCTCCGCGCTATCTTCGGCGAGAAGGCGCGCGAGGTACGTGACAACTCCCTGAGAGTTGCGCACGGCGTAAGCGGTATCGTAGTTGACGTAAAGGTATTCGACCGCACCAACTGCGATGAGCTGTCCCCCGGAGTTAACGAGAAGGTCCGCGTTTATATCGCACAGAAGAGAAAGATCTCCGTCGGCGATAAGATGGCGGGTCGTCACGGTAACAAGGGTGTCGTTTCCAGAATTCTCCGTCAGGAGGATATGCCGTTCCTGCCGGACGGTACTCCGCTTGACATCGTGCTGAACCCTCTGGGCGTACCTTCCCGAATGAACATCGGACAGGTGCTCGAGGTACACCTCGGCTACGTAGCCAAGGCGCTCGGCTGGAAGATCGCAACACCGGTATTCGACGGCGCGCACGAGCAGGATATCCGCGAGCTGTACGACGCTGCAAGATCCATCAACAACGGCAAGGTAACAGAGGAAGCTGACCGCATATTCAACATGGGCAAGGCTGACGGCGACCGCAAGGAGCCTGAGCTGCTGGGTCTCAACTCCGCAGGCCTTGACTTCACAAAGCTGCCCCTCACCTCCGACTGCAAGACGCAGCTTACCGACGGCCGCACCGGCGAGAAGTTCGACGGTCCTGTAACCGTTGGTTATATGTACTACCTCAAGCTGCACCACCTGGTTGACGATAAGATCCACGCTCGTTCCACCGGTCCTTACTCCCTCGTTACACAGCAGCCTCTGGGCGGTAAGGCTCAGTTCGGCGGTCAGCGTTTCGGTGAGATGGAGGTTTGGGCTCTGGAGGCTTACGGCGCTGCTTACACGCTTCAGGAGATCCTGACAGTTAAGTCCGATGACCTTATCGGCCGTCAGAAGACCTACGAGGCTATCGTTAAGGGTGAGCCGGTTCCGAAGCCCGGCGTACCTGAGTCCTTTAAGGTAATGATCAGAGAGCTTCAGGGTCTCGGTCTGGACGTAAGAGTGCTTGACGAGAACGGCGAAGTTGTAGACCTCAGAAACGACGGCGACGAGGACGAGGACGACAACCGTTATCCCGCAGAGACCTTCGAGATGAACTACTCCAACGATGACGCAGAGCTTGAAAAGAGCGGCTACGGCATCATTGACGAGGAAGACCTGAAGGAGAACGGCTCTGACGACGACGATTTCTCAGATGATGGTTTCTCGGACGGAGAGCCTATTGACTTCGGCGAGGACGAGTGATCCTGCCGGGCTTTCCCGTAAAGAGTATACAGCCTGCCGGCGGCGCGCCCCTGCTCATGTGCAGGGGGCTCCGCAGGCTTTGATAGAGAAATGAGGTAAATATATTGAATACGACATTTGAGTCAATGAAGATCGGACTTGCCTCTCCCGACCAGATCAGAGAATGGTCCTACGGCGAAGTGCTGCGTCCTGAAACCATAAATTACCGTACCCAGAAGCCGGAAAAGGAAGGTCTGTTCTGCGAGCGTATCTTTGGTCCGCAGAAGGACTGGGAGTGTAACTGCGGCAAGTACAAGCGCATTCGTTTCAGAGGAAAGGTCTGCGAGAAGTGCGGCGTTGAGGTAACACGCGCTAAGGTAAGACGCGAGCGTATGGGTCACATCGAGCTTGCGGCTCCGGTTTCCCATATCTGGTACTTCAAGGGTACTCCGTCCCGCATCGGTCAGATGCTGGATATCTCCCCCAAGCGCCTTGAGGAAGTTCTGTACTTCACAAAGTACATCGTTATCGACCCGGGCGAGGCCAAGGAACTGAGCAAGAATCAGCTCCTGGAGGAGAAGGAATATGCGAATTTCCGCACCAAATACGGCAGCGACTTCAAGGCCGGCATGGGTGCGGAGGCTATAAAGGAGCTGCTCCAGGAGATCGACCTCGAGAAGCTCTCCGCAGAGCTGAAGGAGGAACTCTCCGCAACACAGCAGGGTCAGAAGCGCGTCAAGCTGCTCAAGCGCCTTGACGTAGTCGAGGCATTCCTTCAGTCCCACAACCGTCCCGAGTGGATGATCATGGATGTGCTGCCCGTGCTGCCGCCTGACCTGCGCCCCATGGTTCAGCTGGACGGCGGCCGCTTTGCCACCTCCGACCTGAACGACCTGTACCGCCGCGTCATCAACCGCAACAACCGTCTGCGCCGCCTGCTGGAGCTGGGCGCTCCTGACATCATCGTGCGCAACGAGAAGCGGATGCTGCAGGAGGCTGTGGACAGCCTGATCGACAACGGCCGCCGCGGCCGTCCGGTCACCGGCCCCAACAACCGTGCTCTGAAGAGCCTGTCCGATATGC
>OHGK01001255.1_pt1 | contig 13981 bp, 10 predicted proteins | sample 1567671 | NCBI WGS metagenome assembly OHGK01 (sample SAMEA3879577, study PRJEB24766) | human gut metagenome | biome: human-associated habitat; feature: feces | place: USA | collected 1985/1987 | reverse complement strand
GCCTGCCTCATCGTACTTATCGGCGCCTTTCTGGGAACGGAATCCCCCCTCACCGTTACGCAAATGCTGTGGGTGAACCTGATCATGGATACTTTCGCCGCCCTGGCTCTGGCCTCCCTGCCACCGGACGAACGCGTGATGCAGGACCCGCCGCGCAAGGCCACGGACCACATCATCACCCGCCCCATGGGCAGGGACATCCTGGGCGTGGGCTTTCTGTTCGTGGCCTTTCTGTTCGGACTTCTCCAGTACTTCAAGCATACGGACATCACCAGCCTGGCACAGTTCAGCGTCTCCGGCTATTTGGGAAGCTACCTGGACTTTTCATCCCCGGAACATGAACTGACACCTTACGAACTTTCCCTGTTCTTCACCATCTTCGTGCTTCTCCAATTCTGGAACATGTTTAACGCCAAGGCATTCAATACAAACAGAAGCGCCTTTTCACGCATGGGGGCCAGCATGGGCGGATTCGGCCTGGTAGCGTTCCTCATCCTGGCGGGGCAATACGTCATCGTCACCTTCGGCGGGAAAATGTTCAACGTCGTCCCGCTGAGCTGGACGGACTGGGGCCTCATTCTGGGGGGCACCTCCATCGTCCTGTGGGCCGGGGAACTATTCCGAGCCCTGACGCCGGAAAAACCCCGTTCTTGAACGGCATCCAGCCCGCTGTTCCGCATCCGTGTCCTCCGGCATGACACGGATGCGGTCCTCTTCCGGGCGCGCTTCTTTCAACAAACTGGAGCCCGGGCGTGTCATCCATGCATGGACTTGACACGCCTGACGGGCTCTATTTCCGTTTTTGCCGCCTTTCTCTCCCTGACCTGCCTGCTCCTTCCCGGCTGTAAAAAAGCGGAACGGCAGGCGCCTGAAATGCCCACGCTTACATATGAACATCCGGTCGCGATGGACATTCCCGTCAAGGGAAGCTGGGTGGGCCATCTGGACGGGGTGGACAACGCCTCCATCGTGCCGCAGGTAACGGGCTACCTGCAAACGCAGAACTATTCCAACGGCGCCGTCGTGAAAAAGGGGGAAGTCCTCTTCCGGATTGACGATACCGTTTTCAAGGACCAGGTAACCAAGGCCCAGGCCACGCTGGAACAGTCGCAGGCCCAGTTGCAGCAGTTGAATTACGACTTGCAGATTTACAAGCCGCTGGCGGCGGAGAACGCCATCTCCAAACAAAAATATGAAGACACGCGCCTGTCCGCCATCGCTGCGGAAGCCCAGGTCAGGGAGGCCACGGCTGCACTGGAACTGGCCAAAAGGAACCTTTCCTACACCATCCTGTACGCCCCCTTTGACGGAATCGCCGGCATCTCCAAGACGAACATAGGCGACCTGGTCAGTCCGGAAAGCGGCGCCCTGGCCATCGTCTCCTCCGTGGACCCCATCCGCGTCAATTTTGCCGTCACCCAGCAGGAATGGATTCAACAGGCGGGAAAAAACGGGGACGAAGGCATCCGCACGGACAGCAAGCTGGACATCACGCTCAAGGACGGCAGCACCTACCCGGAACAAGCCACCGTCGTAGCCATTGACCGGGCATTCAACCCCCAGACGGGAACGATCCGCGTGCAGGCCAACCTTCCCAACAGGGACTACCTGCTGAGGCCCGGCATGTTTATCATCGCCACGGCGCAGCTCGCCACCGTTAAAAATGCGCTGACGGTGCCCGCCAAGGCCATTCTTTCCACGCAGGGCCGCTTCTTCGTGGTCACACTGGATGAAAACAACCGTCCCTCCATCGTCCCCGTACAGGCCGGGGCCCAGATTGGGGAACGGCAGCAGGTCACTCCCTTGAAACCGGACTCCCTCACCCCGCAGAGCAAAGTAGTCGTGGACGGCCTTCTCCAGGCGGAGGCGGCCACCCGGAATCCGGACGCCCGCCTGAAAGCGGTCCCTGCCTCCAACCAATAAGCCCTTTTTCACCATGGCCGACTTCTTCATCAAGCGCCCCATTCTTTCCTTCTGCCTCTCCATCATCATCGTCCTGCTGGGGGCCTTCTCCATTCTGCGCCTTCCCGTTTCCGAATACCCGGACATCATCCCCCCCTCCATCCAGGTGACCGCCACCTATCCCGGGGCCGACTGCGAGACGGTGGTTAAGTCCATTGCCTCCCCCATCGAACAGCAAATGTCCGGGGTGGACGGCATGTCCTACATGACCTCCGTCAACACCAACAACGGGCAGATGAGCATGATGATTCTGTTTGAGATAGGCACGGAGGCGAACATGGATCAGGTGCTCTCCTACCTGCGCTACGGACAGGCCACCTCCCAGCTTCCGCCGGAAGTCAGCGAACTGGGCATCTCCCTGCGTAAAACCAGCGGGCTGCCCGCCCTGGTCATCAGCTTTTATTCCCCTGACGGAACCTATGACGGCCTGTGGCTGGCCAACTACGCCTACATCAACATGGTGGATGCCATTAAACGCGTCCCCGGAGTGGGGGACGTCCAGGTCTTCGGCTCCGGCCGCTACGCCATGCGCATCTGGCTGAATCCGGAAAAGATGGCGGCTCTGAACATCACGGCCAGGGACGTCATGCTGGCCGTCCAGGCCCAGAACGCTGTGAATCCGGCGGGAAAGATAGGCGCCCAGCCCGCTCCGCCTGACCAGCAGCTTTCCTTTACCGTCAAGGCACCCGGACGCCTGACGACCGTGGAGGAATTTGAAAATATTGTGGTGCGCGGCCAGGGCAGTTCCATCGTGCGTTTGAGTGACGTGGCCCGCGTGGAACTGGGCTCGGAAACCTATAGCCTCAGCTCTACTGTCAACGGCATGCCGGCCGCCTCCCTGGGCATTTACGAAGCGCCCGGCGGAAACGCCATCCAACTGGTGGACAACATCAAAGCCCTTCTGGCGGAAAGCAACCTGCCGCCGGGCATGGATTACCTGGTTTCCCTGGACTCCACCCTGGCTGTGCGTGCCGGGATTGAAGACATCGTCAGCACCCTGCTTATCGCGCTGGGACTCGTTGTCCTAGTCGTATTCATCTTCCTGCAGGGGTGGCGCGGAACACTCATCCCGGCATTTGCCGTTCCGGTCTCCATCGTCGGGGCCTTCATCGCCTTCCCGTTCTTCGGCTTTTCCATCAATACCATCTGCCTGATGGGGCTGGTGCTGGCCATCGGCTTGGTGGTGGAAGCGGTGAAAAACCACATTTCCAACGGAGAAAAGCCCTTGCCGGCCACCATCGCGGCCATGCGGGAGGTATCCGGCCCCATTGTCAGTACGGCCCTGGTGATTTCCTGCGTGTTCGTTCCCACATTGCTGCTCCCCGGCGTATCAGGAAAGCTGTTTGAGCAGTTCGCCGTGACCATTGGCATGTCCATCATCATTTCAGCCTTCTGCGCGTTGTCCCTCAGTCCCGCGCTGTCCTCCCGGCTGCTGAAAGCGGGCAATTCAGACACCATCTGGCTGCTGGGCCCCTTTTTCAACATATTCAACAAGGGATTCAACAAAGCGCGGGACTGGTACGTCAATGCCTGCTCCTGGCTGATCCGCCGCATGTGGCTGTCCATCCTGCTGCTGGCCGCCATGACCGCCCTGCTCTTTCCGCTGGCCAAACTCATCCCCTCCGGTTTCCTTCCCAATGAAGACCAGGGCTATCTGTTCGGAGGCGTGGAGCTGCCGGACAACACCTCCCTGAATGTCACGGAAAAAACGTCCGCGGAGATGGAACGGATCATCCGGGAAGACCCCGGTGTGGAGGTGGTCACCACCGTTAACGGCTTCAACCTGATCAGCACTGTCCAAAGCTCTTCCAACTCCTTCTTCTTCATTTCCCTGAAGCCCTGGTCCCAGCGGAAGGGCCCGGACATGACGGCGGACGCCATCGCCGCCAGGCTGAAGAGCAAGCTGAACGCGTCAATTTCCTCCGGCATGGCCTACGTGGTTCCTCCTCCCCCTCTTCCCGGAGTGGGCACATCCGGGGACGTCACTTTCCTGCTGGAAGACCGGCAGGGCATAGGCGAGGAATTCCTGGCCTCCAACACATCCAAATTCATCGAGGCGGCCGGGAAAAGGCCGGAAATTGCGGGCATCAGCAACTTCATGTCTCCCTCCAACCTTCAATACAATCTGAACGTCAATACGGAACAGGCCACCCTCCAGAACATGAATGTGGATGAGATTTATGCCACCATCCAGGCGTACATGGGGAGTACCTTCCTGAACAACTTCAACATCTACGGCCAGGAATGGCAGGTGTACATGCAGGCGGACGCCCCATACCGGGACAGCATCGACAAGCTTTCCATGTTCTACGTGCGCAACAATAACGGGGACCCGGTGCCTCTGGACTCCGTCATCAACGTCACGCATGGATGGGCCCCGGAATTCCTGATCCGCCAGAACATGTTCAACAGTTCCCAGCTCAACATCACTCCGGCGGAAGGCTATTCCTCCGGACAGGTCATGAACGCCCTGGAGGAAGTATTTGCCCAGACGATGCCCGCGGGCATGGGCTATGGCTATTCCGGCATGAGCTATCAGGAAAAACAGGCGCAGCACGGCATCACCATCGGCATGATTTTCGCCGCCTCCGCCATATTCGTTTTCCTGATCCTGGCCTCCCTGTATGAAAGCTGGTCGCTCCCCGTCGCCGTCTTCATGACCGTTCCCATCGCCATTCTGGGCGCCTTCGCGGCGCTGTGGATTTTCGGCCAGCAATTGAACATTTACTCGGAAATCGGGCTCATCGTGCTGATTGCCCTGGCGGCGAAAAACGCCATCCTCATCGTGGAATTCGCCGTGCTGGAACTCAAACAGGGGAAAGACCTGCTCACCTCCACCCTGGATGCGGCCAGAATCCGTTTGCGGCCCATCCTGATGACCAGCATCGCCTTCATCATGGGCTGTCTTCCTTTGGCCCTGGCCACGGGCGCGGGAGCGGCGGCGCGGCAGGTGGTGGGCATCGGCGTGATCGGGGGGATGATTACGGCCGTCTTTATCGGCGTTTTCTTCATTCCCTCCTTCTTCTACCTGATCGCCAAACTGGCCAAGCTGGACAAGAAAGCCGCTCTGGAACGGCAGGAAAAGGCCTCATGAAAAGGGTGTAGGACAACACTCCCGGGTAGAACGGAAGGCCCCATGAAACCGGCCATTTTCTCCTTTCGGCGGCGTTACATCCAGAATATCCTGGCCCAGAATGCCTTGACGAACACGAGCACCACATTGATCAGCAGGCCGACCTTGATCATGGACATCTGGGGGACTCTCCCCGTGGCGAAGGCCAGCGCGTTGGGCGGCGTGGATACGGGGAGCATGAATGCGCAGGAAGCGCCGATGCCTACCAGAAGCACCAGTGGAGTGGCGGACATTCCCATGGCGGAAGCCACCGTCACCATCAACGGAGCCACTAGGGCGGCGCTGGCCGTATTGGAACAAAACTCCGTCAGGGACGTAATAAAAACGCTGATGATCAGCAGAATGATCAGGGGATTCTGCCCCATCGCCAGGTCGGAAACCTGGTTTGCCAGGAATTTGGCCGCATCCGTTTGAACGAGAACCGTACTGAGAGTAATGCCCCCGCCAAACAGAAGCAGCACGCCCCAGTCCGTATTTTTGGCAATGCCGCTCCAGTTGATGACGCCGCACAGGGGCAGTAGCACCACGGCGCACAGGGCAATCAGCGTATCCATGGAAGGAATGCCGCCCAGCAGGGAGGAAAGAAAACCGCTGCCCATCCAGCACCCCGCAATCACAGCAAACAGGATCAAAACGCGGATCTGCTTTCCGTCCAGGCCGGAAGGCCGTTCCTCGTCCATGGCGGGCGCCATATCCACGTGCAGCTTCAGGTTGGGCTTGAAAAACAGGTACATCAGGGAGAACACCAACACGCCGAACACGGCCACAATCGGCATCGCAATGCGGAACCATTCCGCAAACCCCATGGCAAGCTCATGGGCCGCAATCGCATTGGGAGGAGAGCCCACCAGTGTGCCCATGCCGCCGATGGACGCGCTATAGGCCACACCCAGTACGGCGAACGGAGCCGTGGTCTTGATTTTCTCCTTCGGAATGCGGTCCAGCAGGCCGATTACCAGCGGCAGCATCATGGCCGCGGTGGCCGTATTGGACATCCACATGGAAAGGAATGCCGTCGCCAGGAAAATCAGAACCAGGGCCATGCCCAGGCTCCCCCGCGCCACGGTCAGTATCTTTCCGGCCAGCCATGAATCTATCTTCTGTTCATGCAGAGCCCCCGCTATCGCAAAACCGCCGAAAAACAGGAAAATGGTGGGGTCCGCAAATCCGGCCAGCGCCCTGGCACCCGGCAGAATGCCCATGAACATGGCCAGAACAGGCACCAGCAGGGCAGTTACGGTCACATGCAAAGCCTCCGTCAGCCACAGGATGCCGATGAACGTCAGCACGGCAAGCCCCTTGGCTATCTGAGGCTCCACGGGAAGCCACTTGAGCATGGCCAGGAAAAGAAGGACATCACAGGCAATGATGATGTAATTGCGGTGTCCCTTGGGTTTGTCTGTCGTATCGTGGCGCATGGCGGAAAAACGGAATGATATTCCCTTCTATGTAGGTCCGCGAAGGGTGAAGCGTCAATACATTTTCCGGAAAATTGCGCCCGGTGCCGCGAATATGCCCGGATGCGGAAGATGACGCGGCGCGCAAAAAGCCGCCGCGCATCAGGCGGGGCGGCTTGTAAAACCGTTTGATGGACGCACGGGGGCAATCCCGGCTATGCGGACAATTATTCAGCCGTGGGCTCGGCGGCTTCCTTCTTGGCGGCCGGCTTTTTGGCAGGAGCCTTCTTGGCGGCAGCGGCCTTGGGTTCCGCTTTCTTGGTTTCCGTTTTCTTCGCGTCAGCCTTCTTGGCAGGAGCCTTGGCCGCGGTCTTTTTGGCGGGAACTTCCTTGGCGGCCGGCTTTGCTTCCTTGGCAACGGGAGTAGCCAGGCGGATAGGCGTATTGGAATTCAACTTGGCCTGTTCCTTCTTACGCTTAAGGTAATCGGCACGTCTGCGGCGCTTGGTGACTTTGCGGATTTGCTGTCCCATAGTGATATTGCTATGATAATTACTAATTTTTGAAAAGCTCCATGCCATACATGGGCGCAGATAGGACTACCAATCCGGCATCCAATACGCAAGCACAAAGCGTTATTAGGGCACAGAAAGGCGGCTTTCCCATCCGCTCTTCAGCGGGTTTCCCCGCATCACGGCGCCATTCCCGCAAAGGCCGTACGGGGAAAAAGGTCACCACAGCTTCAGCGCATCCACGCGCACGGGACACTCCCAGCGCACATGGTCGCGGATGGCGGCGGCGATGAATTCCAGCCCGCGTTCCACCGCAGTCACGAGTCCGTCCCCGGCCGCCAAACGCGCGGCAATGGCGGCGGACAGGGAGCACCCCGTTCCGTGCGTGCTGACATCCCGCACGCGCGGACGCGTCCATTCCCCCAGCATGCGGCCGTCCGGCCCCGCAAGCACGTCGCGGCAGTCCCCGGCCAGATGGCCGCCTTTCAGCAGCACGGGGCACCCGTACCGTAGGGCCAGCCTGGCGGCGGCTTCCGGCAATTCATCCCGCTCCGGATTGGAGGAGGAACGGAGCAGCACGGCGGCTTCGTCCAGATTGGGGGTCAGCAGAGCGGCACGCGGCAGGAGCAGTTCCTCATAAACGGCCACGGCCTCTTCCCGCATCAGGCGGTCGCCGGCCGTCGCGATCATGACGGGATCCACCACCAGGGGAATATCCGCATCCTTCACTACCCCGTGCACGGCGCGGACAATGGAGGGAGAATACAGCATCCCCGTCTTCACGGCGGCAACGGGAAAATGTTCCAGATTGATTCTGACTTGGTCGGCCACCAGTTCCGGCTCCACTTCCTGAATGCCGCGCACCAGTCCGGGCACTTCCGAGACGATGCAGGTGACCGCCGTCAGCGCGAAAGCGCCCATGGCGTGCGCCGCCTTCAGGTCCGCCTGGAGGCCGGCCCCGGCGGAACAGTCGGAACCGGCGATGGTCATCATTACGGGAATCTCGCTCATGCCCCTGTTTTTAATCGTGCGGGAAGACGTTGAACATTCAAAAATCAACCAGCGGCTCCCAACTGTCACAAATCCCTGTGGGAAAATGGCGCAGGAATGCCAAAATCCGGCCCATGACCCACGCCGCTTCATTCGGGGACGACCAGGAATTCTGGCTTTTCGTCCAGGACGCCCCGCTGCCTTCCGGGGAAGAACTCCAGCAGGCCATGTTCCGCCTGGACCCCTGTTTTCAACTAAACCTGTCCGGAGCTCCGGAAGAAGCCCCGGACCATGTGCTGGAAGGCAGCTATCTGGATGAAGAAGGGGAATCCCAGCTGGACGTGTTCTGGGTCATGGAGACGGAAGACGCGCGCAAAGCCTTCAAACGCGACCGCGGCGCTCTGAAAAAAATAGGAGACCGCACCAAAATGCTGCGCTTCATTTTGGAAGACGAATGCGCCATGGGACACGTCTTTGCCATGATTCACGCCATTCTGGAAAACCGGAACGGGCTGCTCGTCATCCCCGACGAGCGGGGATTCGCCATTCTGGAACGGAAGGAAGCCCTGAAATTCCTGCATCAGGAAATTCAGGAAAACTGATTCTTACTCATTTGGCGGGGTAAGGCTGGAGTTTCTCTGCCGCGTCTGCCTCCGGCTATTCAGCTCAAGAGCCTTCTTTTTCCAGACTTCCGCCATATTCGCATCCTGCCGGGTGCCTTTGCCCGTGCTGTAGCAGACGGAAAGCATCAGCATGGCGTTCACGTGTTCCTGCCCCGCCGCCAGACGGAGCCAGTTGAACGCCTTCCCCTCATCCACGGGAACGCCGGAACCGTCCAGATAAGCCAGCCCGACGATATACTGGGCATGGGGATCCCCGGCGGAAGCAGCCTGCTGGTACCATTTCAAGGCGCGCTCCATGTCCTGCGCCACTCCCTCCCCCTTGGCGTAGATGCGCCCCAGATACATGGACGCCGCCACATCCCCGCCGTTGGCGGCCCTTTCCAGAAAGGCCAGTCCTGATGCCGCATCCTTGTCAAAGCCCAGCTTCCCTTCCATGGATGCGCGGCCCAGCAGGGACAGGGCGCCCGGATGATTTTCATCCGCCGCCTTGTGCCACAATTCCAGGGCCTTGTTCTGGTCCTGATTGACGCCGTCCCCTTTGGAATACATCATGCCCAGCATGTACAGGGCGTTTCCCCGCTGGCTGCCGGGCCGGGCCAGGCCATATTCAAACCATTCCCTGGCTACGCCCGGATCACGCGTTACTCCGGTACCGTAAAGAAAAAGGGCTCCGATGACCGTCTCCCCGGAATAACCGGCGCCGGACTCCGCCACGGATTCACACCAGGAACGGACATCCAGCGGATGAACCCAGCCGTTTTGCAGGCCTTCCGCATACAGGGAGGCAAGCTCGTTCAGGGCCTCCACATGTTTTTTGTCGTCTCCCTTGGCCTGCGCCGCCTCCTCGGAAGCCGCCTGAAGACGGTTTTTCCAGGTTCCGGCTTTTCCCGTGTCTGCGGAAGATTCAGCCTGTTTTTCCCCGTTCTTCTCAGAACGGACCGGCTCTTTTTCTCCTCCGGACGGCTTATTTTCGCAGCCGAACCAGAAAACAGTCAGGAAGGTCAGCAGACAGGGGAAAATCTTCTTCATCATGCGTTCACCATAAGGCAGCCGCCCACAGCTGCCAAGCAGAGAAACGACAGAAACGCCGTTTTGGCCTCGTAGTATGGCAAATAAAGAGCCAGCACCCGGAAAGCGCGCTGAGTTTCTTGCTTTTTAGCATTGAATATTTGCCTTCTTTCTGTTCTAACAGAGTCGTTCACCTATCATGAAAACTTCTCCATGCCTGTATCTTCTGACATGTCTGGCTATGGCGTTTCTGGAAGGCGCCTTTCACGGTGCCTACGCAGAAGAACAACCTGTGAAATACATCTTTGAGCTGTCCGACGAACCCGTGAAAGTCAAGCCGGGGAAAATAGACACCAAAAGCGTTTTCTTCCCAAAATACGCGCGCGGCACCTCCCCGGAGGCGCTGAAGCGGCAGGCGGCCATTTTCCAGACGCCGGAGGAGCAGGAAGCGCCGGAAAACAAGGTTTCCATCAATATCCATATGAACAGCGACAGGGCTGATGCGGATGGCGGCGGACTGACGGGGTACGAATTCAACCATTCAACCACCCAGGAAGCCATGATCATCACGACGGAAACGCCGGACGAGGAAGCCTGGCTGAATGACGGAGACCCGGACAGCCCCTTTTTCCACACTCCCCGTTCCGCGACCAATACGGAAATCCGTGAAATATCGGCTCCGGCAGACGTCTGGCCTGCATGGAATGAGGAAGAAGTGAATTTGAGCATGAATCTTCCGGAATCGGCGCCGCGTCCTTTCGTAATCCGTCCGTCTCCGCAGGGTTCCTTCCGAACCATCATCAAATCCTTCAACGGAGAGGTTTTTGAAACGGAACCCAAACCGCTCCATCCCGTATGGGACGACCTTCCCCCCGGGTACGTTCCCATTCCCGCACTGCCTGCCTACCAGCCCGCTGCTTTTAAAAACTCAAGAGGGAGCTTCTCTCCGGATCTTCAGAACTTGAACCGCACGGCCCCGTAAAGGGACCATCCGTTAAAGGCCTTGGCCGTGGCGGAATTCGTATGGCTGGTGACGTATTCCAGCCCCAGCATCAGCTTTACCGTATCAATGGACTCCGGGCACAAATAACAATTCAGGCCCAGATAAAAGGAATTCATGCTGTCCACCCATGCGGGATAGCGCGTCACGGAAGGGACATAACGGCTGTTCAGGCGCACAGAGCCGTTTCCAAAGGAACATTGATATTGAAAAACGCCTTCCAGATGCGGGGAAATCCGGTAAACAGGCTGTAAAACAAGTCCGTACACATTCTTGGCCCCAGGCTGTCCCACAATTCCCACCCCGGCCAGCAAATTAGCCATCACGGCCAGATTTCCGCGCTTGGCGTCCCAGCTCAGGGAAAGCACATCCTGCGCGCCGGGGCCCTGGTAATCGGAACCGGAGGCAATCTTTCTGCCGCGCCATTCCGTAAAATTATGGGCGTACTGGTATCCCAGGCTCTGGGAATCCCACATGGGGGAAGCCACACTCCACTTCATCGCGACCAGGGCGAACACGTTATCGTCGGAATGGAACTGGATTTCATCCGTCAAATCCGTCCCGTTTGCATTCAGATACACACCGTAGGAATGATACAGGCTTTTGGGATTCTTCTGGAAATTGGCTTCCAGCCCCCAGTTGGAAATGGGAATCAGTTCATTGCAGATGGCGGACCTCTCTATCGTCTTGATCCGGGAGGAAGGAAGACAATATTCCGAAGTCAGGTGCGGGGTCAGCTTGCCGGCCCGCAGCTTGACACCGGGCAGCGTCTTTTCCAGATAAAGTTCATACAGGGACCATTCCGTATGGCTTCCCGTCCACTCTCCGCGCACCTCCCGGTGGCGGCCTTCCAGATCCCCCACGTTCGTCAGGTTCGACAGGCGCCAGGAACCGTCGCCCAGCAGAATATCCGCCCCCAGATAGGCGCGCCGCCATTCGCTGTTATGGCCTCCGGAACCGGGACAAAACCTGTTGGAGCCATTGGGGCTGACGGCCGCTGTCTGATACTGGCCGATCAAGGTCAGCTTCACCTTCCGAATCCAGGAGAAATCATCCCGGTACAGGACAGGTCCACGGACAACGGTTCCGCACAAAGATGGAGAAGGGAATTCCTGCCCCTGCATGGCCGGAATGCCGGCATTCGCCGTACTCAAGGCCCCGTACCAGCACGCGCCGAACAGGCAATTCCTCAGGCAAACAGGTATCATGATTGAATCAAATCAGGGTTGCAGGACGCACACCATACGGGGATGCTTTTGAAAATCAAGTCCTGATCTTCCGTTTGCCATTGCCGCCTCCCCATGACATGTGCTATGAATAGAAAAATGATGAATGCTCCAATCCGCCCCTCCCTCTGGCAAAACTTCATCCTGTGCCTGACGAAAAAATATGCCGACTTCTCCGGCAAGTCCTCCCGCCGCGAATTCTGGGGATTCAATCTGTTCCTGTTTCTCGGCGCCTTGTTTTTCTCCTTCGCGGGAACCATATTGACCCTCGCGTCCCTGCCGTGGAAGGAACTTCTTGCCACGGACAACCAGGAAGTATTCCACGCCATAGCCCAGGAACACTTCATGTACTTCATCATCACCATGCAGGTCGTATTCCTGGCTATCTACCTCCCCTTCTGGAGCGTCATCATCAGAAGACTCCGCGACGCCGGATTCCATACGGCATGGGGGTACGGCTATATGGCGCTGGGAATCGCCGGCCTCATCAAATGGATGGTTTTCGACCGTTTCCGGTACAGTATGGACGGCAGCATGGACACGACCACCCTGTTTCTGGCCGTCGTGGGAAACGTCTGGTTCCTGCTGATCGTCATTCTGGCCTGTTTCCCTTCCCGCCCGGAGCCGGAGAAACTGCCTGAACAATGACATCCCTTTCTTCGGCGGAAATACCGTAAATCTGTTCAATAAGCTCATTCATACGTTCATCCCACTCCGGGCAATAATGCTCAACAAGGGCATCGGAAAGCCTCTCCACTTCCGCAACTACGGAAGCGGAAGGCACATGGACGGGCGCGCGCAGGATGGGTGCCGTATCCATCTGGAAAAAATTCCCCTGCATCTTGCCACGCAGACGGAACCAGAAATGCATCAGCCGTGAATTGAACAGGGCCGCAAGATACTTCATGCTCAGGCGCTCCGTGCGTATCACATTGAATGACATCATCACATAGGCCTCCCGTTCCGTATGGGTGAACGTGGGCCGCGCGCACTTGCGGACAGCCAATATCTTGGGCCCAGGCAGAAAAAAATTTTCCTTTCTGGGCCAGTGCACGTGGTAATACTTCATGCGCCCCATGCGGGTTTCCCGCCGGGCCTCCATCAAGGGCCGGAACTTCTCCAGATGCCGGATAAGCGTCCGTGCCCGCTCCGAACCATTCTCCGGCGTCAGGTACAAAAGAACCTTTTCCGGCTCTTTCAAGCCATACCGCTCCGCCAGCACGGGTTCATAAAGGGGCTTGAGAAAGCACCGTTCCCGCTCCGTCAAACTGGTGAAAAACTCCCGCGGCACCACGAACACCCCTTCCCCGCGCCGGATGCCGGAACTCCGCACTGTTTCCGGGGGGAGACTTCCCAGGGCACGAGAGGAAACCACGTCCGGGTTCGGCACAATCCCCTGCGCCATTTCGTGCACTGGGTCCAGCTCAAAATTCCTGCGGGCCTCCATCTTCTCCAAAACCGCCTTTTCTACGGCGGAACAGAAAAACAGCCCCTGTTCCACACACCCGGACCGATCTTTCGGCAACGGGAAGCGCCGGTAAGGGGCGTTTATCAGAAACTCTTCCACATGTTCCGGTTCTGCGGAAAAACGGCGGTATTCAGGGACAAGAGCTTCATCCCTGTGGTTTTTCCTTTCCGCCAGAAGCGTCATGGTATGAACCCGGGCGGACTCAAATACCCGGCAGGCTCCGAAGTCGGACAAGCGCAGCGCCCCGCATTCCTCCAGCAATTTCCGGCGCAGAGGCGCCGCTCCGGCATTGCCCATCCATTTGTTGGGCACCACCAGGTGCATCACCCCACCGGGTTTCAGAACATCCATGCCCAGGCAGGCGAACACGTACCAGTAATCCATGCGGGAGGAACAATAAGCGGACATGCGGGAAGCCTTCAGCCTGTCAAAAAGCCCCTTGTTCCCCTTTTCCCCAATAAAAGGAGGATTGCCTATAACCAAGTCGAACCCTCCTTCCTTCATGACGCGGGCCAACACATCCCGCCGCACTCCAACGCCGAACAGGTCCAGGCTGTCACCGCAGATTAAATGATCGCGGAAATGGGCGTCATCACCCGCGGCAAGCAAGGCGCAGCGGAAACGGAAGCGCGCCACCTCCAAAGCCTCTGCGCAGACATCCA
>OHGK01001254.1_pt1 | contig 13984 bp, 15 predicted proteins | sample 1567671 | NCBI WGS metagenome assembly OHGK01 (sample SAMEA3879577, study PRJEB24766) | human gut metagenome | biome: human-associated habitat; feature: feces | place: USA | collected 1985/1987 | reverse complement strand
TTACCAAATATCCGTGTTGCCGGGGCATAAGTATTCCGTATCATCCAAGAAAGTGGGACGCTTTTATACCGTTACCCGTGAAAAGTTAAAAGACTACCGTTGAATTTGTTGAGTCTGATGAAACATAAGAAAGAACGTATGTATATGGCCTATATGATTCAACAACACCCTCAACAGATTTCAACGGAAAGCCTTGCCCACCAAAAGAGAAAGTCGGTTGCTGACAAATCTTCCCGATGTGAAGCATCCTCTTGTTTCTTCCCTCTTTTTGTATTCCGCTCAACGGATTCAACAAAATCAACGGTGGAATCTGTTTCAGACATCACGACCATAATACCGAACAGTGTGACAGAAGCAGCAATAATGTATGGAGGGGTGGCAAGCGGTACCAAGATACGTATCATACGCATCTGTGGCGCGAAGTCCGCTGCCACCCCTCCCCATCAAAAACAGAAACGCAGAATGATAACCAAAGTAAGATACAGCAAGAATCCGGGCAAGACCATTGACTACATTCTCAATCCCAAGAAAGGGGCGCACGTAGTCATTGCCCGTGGAGTGAGCAGCCTTACCGATATTGGCATACTCACCGAAGATTTCAATCGTCAGTGCGCACTGCGCCCGTCACTCAAAGTGAAAGCCGTACATATTCCTATCTCATTTCATGTCAATGACACAACCATGCTTGAAGTTCATGCCGAAGAAATAATTGGAGATTGGATAAGGCACATGGAACGGCATGGCTATCGCTTTGACCAATTCCTTGTCGGTCGCCATCACGACAAGGATAACAAGAATCCGCACTTCCACTTTCTGGCAAACGTGGTGTTGGATGACGGTACACGCGCCAATCTTGCCAACATCGGAAAGGCGGCAAAAGAAGCATCCATTTCCGTGACGGAACAATGGGGATTGACACCAGCCAATCATCGGAAGAGGATGCAAACGGGTGACAAGAAGGACACCAATAAAAATGAAAGTCGGACTGCAGAAATACATAACCACAGACACCAGAATTATATCGAATGGGACAGCAACCCTGCATCCAATGAGGACACCAATTCCGATTTTACAGCAAGCAATGATAGAGAAAGTTCAACGTCATCTATCAGTGGCAATCTAATGGAAGGTATAACCGAACTTATCATTCAACCGACAGTTGCCCGAATAGGCACAGGCAGCGGTAGCAGCGACAATACGCTTGACCATGACAAGAACAAACAACGAAAAGGAGGACGCAGAAGATGAAAGCAGAAAACGATAACAAGCGCACCAAACGTAAGGAAATACAATTCAGCGAAGCAGAATATGCTGCAGTTGAACAGAAAGCCAATGCCGCCCGATTGTCTGTGGCGGCGTTCATCCGCGAGGCTGCATTAGGTAAAGAATTGTCAGCCGCACTCACCATAGAGGAAAGCGAACGGATAAAGCGCACGGCCAACATTAGCTATAAGATGCAAGTCAACCTCAATCAGATTGCACGGCTGGCCAACATCCACGGTTTACCTTTTGTAACAGACGCTATCCGCGAATACATCTGCCGTACCAACGAATATTTCAAGACCGGTTCATGGCATGAAATGTATTTATCTGCCTACGAATCCGAGCAAAAACAGCGGGAACAACTTGCCCCAAAAGTACGTGAGCTTCAAGAAAAGAACACGGAATTACAGAAAGCGGCGACCAACTATTACCTTTATACCGCCGAGGGTGAACGCCTTTTCTGCGAGCGGCATGACTGCCGGATTTATCCCGATAACCGGGGCATCTACTGGCATTTCAAGGTCGCCGATTATCCAGCTTATATACTTCCGAATGAAATCTGCCGGGCTTACCTCAATCATGAGATTTCAATAAGGGATGTATATGTGCATTGGTATAAGAATGGTGAAAAATAATGGCTTCCTACTTGACTTTCTTGTTTGGAAGAAGAGTGACCGTTGCTTCTTTACAATCGATATCTTCTGTAATAATGCCAAATCGAATGTCTTCATAATTCAGCCACGAACAGACATTACGTTTGAAATCTTCCAGTTCCTCGTTGATTAACGGATATTGGGCAGAAATACGAATACAGAGCACAGCGTTATTGTATCGACTTAGGTCAAGTTGCTGGTATTTGGTCATAGAATCAGCAATATAGGCTAATCGGTTTCCTTGTCCGTTGGTAATGGAGTGATAATCATATCGCGTACCGTATTCCACTTGCAATAGATAGGCTAAATCTTTGTACATGAAACTGCTTCCGGACGCAGTGAGTTCTTGTATGATAGATTTTCTTCGTTCCACTTGTCTTTGCATTTGCCAAAATTTTTCAATTATTTCCGCCGGAGAAAAGCCATAAAAGGTAATGTCGTATATACAATGTGCGGCAATTTCCTCTTTGCTTAGAGTAGCATTCTTGGGTAAAACAAGTTCTTTAGCTAATTCATTCTCCCAAGAATCCCCATCTAAAGACTGCACACTTACCCAATCCTCCTCTTGCTCTATCCAAACTTTTCCAACGAACTCAGGATTAGGCTGCATATCCCGAAGAATATCGTATGCTTCCCGGAAGGCGTAGATGTAGTCAAAATGCCCGACTATTATTTCTTTCAAGTAAGGAAGCAAGTCGTCAAATCCTACTTCCATGATTAATTCTTTCACCGTCATAATTGCTCTGTTTTAAAGATTCTGATTGCAAAATAAAGTCTGTGATATGCCATATTAGTGCATAACTTCTATAATTTGATAGGAAATCCTATCCCATTTTTGAGAATATACTCATTCCCGGCATTATGCTCATCGTATTGACCGTACGTTACAGCATAAATCTTGCATCCGTACTTATGTGCAAAATGTACTGTATTCATCGTGCCGCTTTTCACAGCACATTGAACGACAATGACTTTTTGCGCCAAAGCAGCTTGCAGTCGGTTACGGGCATACAGCCGTGCAGGATTGGCTTTCACGCCAAAAGGTTGTTCAGAGATGATTAAACAGCCTTTGCTTATAATTTCTTTCTGCAAGGATGCGTTTGCTTTGGGGTGGACGATATCCAAGCCGGATGCAACTACTGCAATGGTCCTTCCATTGGCATTTATGCAACCTTGATGAGCAGCCGTGTCGCATCCCAAAGCCAATCCGCTCACTACAACATTTCCTTTCAAGGCACAGTCTTTTGCCAATTGGTAGGCGATATCACACCCGGCCTCATCAGCGTTTCGGGAGCCAATGATAGCGATGGTATTTTCGTTATAGAGTAACTCCTTATTCCCTAATAGATGAATTAACGCCGGTGCCTCTGCACCAATTTTGGCAAATGAAGCCGGATAATCTTCCGCATAATAAGGGATAACGCAGACACCCGCTTCTTGTTGTTTCTTCAAAACCATCTTTGCTTTTGCAAAAGTCGCAGGATGGAGGGCGATTGTTTCTCGTAGTTCCTGTTCATTTTTACTGCATATATCCGCATAGCGACATCGCAACAAGTGTAGGCATATCAGTTCTTCTATTGAAAATCTCTTTTCCATATTCTCGTCGGTTTTTGCAAAGATGGATGGAAGTAATGCCAATGTAAAGCACAACTGTAAATTTTTCATCATATGCTTTGATGAGCATATCCTTGAAGGAACTTTGCAAAACAAATAATATCGCAAATTTCATTAAGAAAGGAAACTTTCTTGGGAGAAATCGCTATATTTGCTTGGGACTACATTCACTTTAAAAATATAAGTTTATGAAAACATTATCAGAACAATTGACCGAACTTTACGAAAGTAAGTGGAACGGCTTAATGGAACAACTGGAAGCCAATGGGCTGCGAGACAAACTACAATGTCCATTCTTGCTATCTGTATATCGGACGGGTGTAAAAGCAAAGGAAATAGAAAGACTGCAAGAAAACGGAGCTGTTTACAATCAATGGTATGCCGAAAATATGATTCCCAGCAATGAGGATTGGTATGCAAAGGCAGATATAAAAATGATGTTTTTCGGTAAAGAACCAAATGGTTGGACGCGGGACGAAGAGACAAATCGTACTGATATTAGTACAATTATGGATGAGTATGGTTTCTTTCTTGACGATCGTTACGAAGTAAGAGGTAATGGAGGCTACTTCAATCAAGGAAGCAGTTTCTTCAAAGTAGGTGTTAATAAGATGATGGAGGGATTGGAGATGATATTGAATGATTATCCCCATAAACGGGTATCTATGATGTGGAATGAAATATCCAAACTTTCTACTCGAAAAAAGAATGGTGGAGGTCCCGTAAACCCTTTTATTCATGAGATTGAAAAGAAATGCTTTCATGTAATACCTGAAGAAATAAAAATTCTTAAGCCAGATATTGTTATATTCTATACTGGACCAGGTGAAAATAGTTACTATAAATACGTAATAGAGGAAGATAACTTTACTCTCACTGGCGAACCGGAACGACTTGATAGTTTGAATAAATATGATGTAGTAAAACTTCCCATTAAAGAGGTGAAATTGGCTTATAAGACATGGCATCCGGCAAGAATGAATAAAGAACTTCGGGAGCAAGTTTATGGAGCTATCCTTGCCGACATCAAAGAAAATATCGACCAATTATTGAGAAAAGAATAACTTGTGAACCACTTTGGCATAACTAGACCTCATCTTTGCATTGAAATAGATGGAAAGATGAGGTTTTGTTTTTCCTATGTGTAATCTAAAACCGAAAGAATATGGAAAAGAAAAGCAAAGTGGTGAGCAAACGTTTGCGAAAGCAACTGGATGAGTTGGAGCGTAGCAAACGATATGATGAAGCTACCCAACTGTTGGGACCTATTGCCCGCCGAGGCAATGCTGATGCACAATACGAGATGGGAGAACTGCTTTACCATAAAATGGTACATGAAGCGGAAGCAGTAGTCAGAAATTACTCCAACTTTGAGAAAGCAATATTTTGGTCAGACTTGTTTAGGAAACCAGAATTATGTAAAGCTGATTTCTCTGATTTCAGCAAAATGATTGATTGGTACGAAAAGGCTGTCGAGCAAAAACATGCTAAGGCAATGGTAGAACTTGCCGAATGGTATACTCCGATAGTTAGCCGTTCGTCCGTCAAACACGTAATCAAGCAATCATCGTTCTTTACCCTAAAATGTGACTTCAATCATGCATTGTCTTTATATATAGAAGCATTAGAAAGCGGCGGAGATGATTCTTTTTTTGATGTTTGTGTTATAGGAAATCTACTCCATTCGCCTCATGTACCCCAAAAGGTGAAAGATAAAGTAGTGAAAATACTCTATGTAAGGGCAAAGAAAGGTTGTTACCGTTCTGCTGACCATTTACTTCGCATTTGGGAAAGCAAATACCGAAGCCCACAAAGGAAGCCATATTATGACTTGCAGATAGATGAGCATGAATTGTTGCATACCGATTGGTTCCGGTTGTTGTTAGATCACGAGGCAGAATGTGAAAAGAAAAACGAGTATTCCGCGAGGAATGCACTTCGTTTACTATCTGATTTGGCTAAGAATGGCAACCAAGAAGCGTTGGATATGTTGACGGGTATCGGGATGAAAACGGGAGGCTCGTCTGCTTGTTGGGCTGGAGATGTCTATTATGAACGTAAGGAATACAAAAAAGCCTTGGAATGCTATTTGGCAGGAGAATATGTGTACAAACTGGGTGGAATGTATGAACGAGGCGAAGGCACCACACCCGATATGGAAAAAGCATTTTATTATTATAAGCAGGCAAATGACAATTATAACATAGGGCGAATGTATGAGCAGGGCCTTGGCACGAAGAAGGATTTGCGTAAAGCGTTTGAATGTTATCACAAAATTGTTGATAGAAAGATTTATGAGCATGATTCAGAGGAAGAGAAAAACAAAATTCTGTCTGCTCGCAGTTCATTCCGTCGCTTGAAAAAGATATTGTTCGAGCAAAAGGATGAGATAAGAATGACGGTTGCTGCCCAAGGGCAGAAATCCGTTTGCGGATTCTTGTTCACCAGTTATGGCGATTGCCAATTTACGATAGATTGGGGTGACGGACAAGTGGAAGAGATAAACAATGAGAAAGGGGAAGAAATCCATGCGGAACATACGTATGTGAAAAAAGGAGAATGGCATATCTGCTTGAAAAGTGATGAGACTCATACCCTCACCTCTTTCCATTACACTTGCGAAACGTGTACACTGAAAGCATTGGATGTAACGCAATGTCCGATACTTATCGACTTGTATTGTGTCAATCAAGGATTGAAACGTTTGAATGTTTCCAAAAATCCAAGACTGGGACGCCTGGTTTGCCGCGGCAACAAGTTGAAGATATTGAATATCCGGAAAAATAATCGCCTTACCCAACTTGACTGTTCTGACAACCCGGAGCTTTATCACGTAGATTGGAATCCACAATACTCAGCATTGACCAAGGTTTGCATGAAAAATATCATAAACCTTGACCAGTTGGGCTTTCTTGACTATTTGCTGAAACGGAACAAAGGACAAAAATGCGAACCCATCGCGGAAGCCTCGTTTGATCCCGTATTCTTGCCACTCTCTTATTATATGCGCTGCTTGAATTGGAGTGACGTGAAAGCAAAGATAAAAGAAGGTGGCTATCCAATATGGAAAGAACATTCATGGAAAAAGTATAAATCCGCATTCGATGATATGAGTTCACGAGAAGATTTCCACTACACAGGCATTGACCGTATTGTTTGCGAAGGCGGTTATACCTATTACTGGCTTTATAGCTCCCGTGAAAAAAAGTACGTCCACCAAGATCTTGAAGATGTTGTTATGAATCTTATGCCTTGGAGTGAAACGCTTGATATGCCTGTGGAGATAAGAGAAAAGGAAGGATGGATGATGTTCCCACAAGTGACTTGGGCAGATGTGTTTTGTCCCTGTTTCATTGAGATGACCTGTTCGCACTGGAAAGAAACGGAAGAAATTATTCAATGGGAGCGTGATTATTGGGAGCGACATCGCCAAAGACAGGAGAAATACGAATGAGACTGGACTATAAAGGAAAACATTTGTTTGCATTTTCGGACACGCACGGTATGCACCGAGATTTAAGTATCCCCGAAAACACAGATATTCTGATTTGTGCCGGGGATGTCGTATCGGACTTTCAAGAAAACGGGTTGAGTGATTTCTTTGATTGGTTTTCTTCCTGCCCGGCACAGCTTCGCTTATTTGTGCCTGGCAACCACGAAATCATTTTCGACCTTTGTCCGGAAGAAGCCCGTCGGTTGATACCTGCAAATGTAACCTTACTTGAAGATTGCGGCATAGAATATGATGGCATCACTTTCTACGCTATTTCCAGCAGGATGATTCAGCAAATGCAGTGGTTAGGAGGGGAATGTGATCTGCCCTATAAAACGGATTTTTTGATTACCCACATTCCCCCGAAAGGCATATTGGATGAAGGTACGGGTAGCGAGATATTGGAACAAATCGTCTTAAAACGCCAGCCAAAGCATCATCTTTTCGGCCATGTACATTCTAAAGGAGGACAATGCGAGGAAAAGTGGAGTACAAAGTTTGGCAATGTCTCCACCTTTCAGGTACTTTGTAGAACAGATAGTCAATTCGGGTTATAACGTTTCCCGTTTTGGTCTATAATATGCTGACATACCAGATGGGCTTCCACCCAAAAATCATTTAATCGCAATAAGTCCGGAATGGAATAAGGTTTGTGTGTGCAAATGTCATGTACGGCATGACACACGACAACATCATGAGCTTTTTGATTTCCGCTTCTACTTCCAACAGCAAAGCACGTTTCTTGTCCACATCACTTTCTTGATAGATGTAATCCGCCAAGTCTTCTGCATATAAATCCATCATCGTTTTATTTGTTTAATGATGTAGCAAAAAAAAGTTCACCTTATGCCAAATGGAAGCATAGGAATACTTTTCTCACAGAATAATAAAATCTTTTTAGCGTATGCTTCAATATGGCATAAATTTATGCGATATTTGCATTATCAAGTTCAAAACTTTGCATTATGGAACAACTGACATTCAAATCTTTGCTTACACGTTTCAGTTTTGATGACATCTTGCCTGAGTTTAAAGCCTTATATCAAAAGCTAAGATCTGATTTGTTTGAACAGACGGATTGGAACATTTATCGGGACATATATCAAGACCTACGAACACGTAAAGAAAAAGAAAGCAAGTCAAAGTATGCCATCCAAATAAGTGAACGTTGGGGCGAGTCACAAATTGCAGGTTCAAACTGTTGTTTGTTTTATGAAGAAGAAAATGATTACGACTATCGAGGAATAGGTAGCTATCCCTGTATGTCAGAGATTTTAGGCATGGGAATCATTATCAATAGCGATGTTGCACTTTCGTTAAAAGAATTGACGGCAGGGTTGCTTTGGGAGATTACGTATGACAAGCGTAATGGATTAACGGATGTTGATATGGAACATCTTACCTTTAAGTATTTGCTTGCACATTTCTGTTTTGATGACGTCTTAAGCGATTTCATGACCTTGTATCAAAGGAATGCACCAAAATCGTTTCTGAAAGCGGATTTGGAAGCTTATCGAAAGGTGTATCAGCATCTTCAGCTACTTGAACCATCAGAGTCAAAGTACTGCATATATCTGGTATCCCGTTGGGAAGGGTGTTCGCCTTTGATTGACATGAATTGTTCCATCTACGATAAAAATAAAGATGAAATTCGTCAGCCTATGGCAACATATCCCATATGGTCGGAAATATTGGACATGAGGGTTATCATTGAATATGATATAATAATCAGACCTCAAGAACTGGCAGCCGGACTTCTTTGGGAAATTACTTATTACGGAGAAACGGAAAAAATGGTTAAAGAGCATCTTGAAGGAATGTTCAAATAGTTAATTTTGTAGAAAGAACTCACAAAAAGAAATGATATGACAAAAGATTTATTCGACAAATACATTTGGTTGGTAGACACTATCTATAGAGCTGGGAAAATCACATTTGAGGAAATCAACGAGCGGTGGCTCCGTTCACGATTGAGTGAAGGGGAAGATATTCCATTAAGAACTTTCCATAACTGGCGCATTGCCATCGAACAAGTGTTTGATATAAATATCAATTGTAACCGAAAGGGAGGTTATTACTACTATATTGAGAATGCGGATGATATGCAAAAGGGAGGTATCCGCAATTGGTTGCTCAATACGTTTGCGGTCAACAACCTGATAAACGAAAGCCATCTTTTGAAACGCAGGATTCTGTTTGAAGAGATCCCTTCCGGCAGAAAATACCTCACGCCTGTCATAGAAGCCATGCGTGACGGGTTAGAAATAGAGTTATATTACCAAAGCTATTGGTATGAGGAACCAAGTACCTATACGCTACAACCTTATTGCATCAAAGTGTTCAGACAGAGATGGTATGTCATCGGTTTCTGCAAAGAGCGGAATAATATCCGCATCTTTTCTTTGGATAGAATACAGCAACTGACTACTTTGGACACGAAGTTCGTTTATCCCAAAGATTTTGATCCTGAAGCCTATTTTACAGATTATTTTGGCATTATGATTGAAAACAAGAAATTGGAAACGATTCGGATTAAAGTCTATGGAATGCATGTGCAGTATATCCGTTCCTTGCCTTTACACCACTCCCAATGCGAAATTAAGACAACAGAAGATTATTCTATTTTTGAGTACCGTATGAAACCGACATTGGACTTCAGGCAGGAATTATTTTCAAGAGGAGCAGATGTGGAGGTTCTTGCTCCTTTATCTTTTCGGGAAGAAATGATTCAGTCGGTGAATAAAATGAGTTTATTATACAATAAACAGTAATCTCACATACAAATGAAAAAGAAATATACAGATGCTCAATCCTATTTTCAAGATTGGGCACAAGTCAAAAGGAAAGAAGTGTAGAATATGGAAGAATCCATGCGGAAAAATCCGTTATATCAAAAGGAAGTGAACCCTAAGGATGATGAAACTTGGTCAGAGAGATTTCATTTCATACTTCGCAAGGGACTCTCCGAAAAAGAATGGAAAGCGTATCAAAAGAACATAAAACAAGACCGCTTACGGATTTGGGCTATGTTCATGAATGAGAATCCGGACTACGATTATCATTATTTCTTGAATCTGTTGAAATTTAAATTAGAATGGGTTATTTTCTACTGGGAGAATTTTGGGCATTTAGCCCGTGCTGAGCAAGACGTTAGTCGGATGCGAACTGCTACAAACCTTTTAGACATTATCATGAATGAAAATTCTGATACTCCAATCCCTTATGTGAATATGAGAAACAAACATCGCTTCCGTGTATATCATAAATCGCAGGGTATGTATGAAATTGATAGTGAATATGAAGTTCGCTTTCGCAAAGCGTATTGTTTATTCTTTAGATTTTTAGAATATCACCTGTTAGGATGGTGGGATTAAATTGTTGCTTAATCCTTTTTACTTGCGTTTAATCGCATTTAGAAGATATCCAATTAAATGTGATTGGGAACAAAATGGGAACAATAGATATAAAATAAAATCGGCTAAGTGCTGATATTAAATCACTTAGCCGATTTACTTGTACCCAGAGCCGGGGTCGAACCGGCACGGGTTGCCCCACTGGTGTTTGAGACCAGCGCGTCTACCGATTCCGCCATCTGGGCTTAAATGCGGGTGCAAAGATAAGAATAAAATCCGAATTGACAAATTTTTAATTGAAAAAACTTAAAATAATTGGCTATGACCGCGATTATGATTATCTTCGTATCGTGAAATAAATCTGTAAAATACTATGGTTGAAAACAAAAATAACTATTGCCTCATCCTTGCCGGAGGCAAAGGTAGGAGGCTGTGGCCATGCAGCCGCGAGGAACGGCCGAAACAGTTTCTTGACTTCTTCTCGACAGGCAAAACACTTCTGCAACAGACATACGAACGGATGGCGGGCTTTATTCCGCCTGAGAACATCTATGTGAGCACCAACAGAATTTATGCTGACATCGTAGAGGAGCAACTGCCGGAGTTGCCTAAGCTGAACATACTGAGCGAGCCAATTTTCAGAAATACGGCCCCGAGCCTTGCGTGGGCCACTTACCGCATAATACACATCAATCCGTCAGCAAGACTGGTTGTGGTGCCGTCTGATCAGGCTGTGTTCAACGAGGAGGAATTCAGAAGAAACATCACTGAGGGCCTTGACTTTGTCAGCAGCAACAACTGCATGCTGACAATGGGCGTCAAGCCCACACGTCCTGAGCCGGGATACGGATACATACAGATTGGCGATGCTGCCGATAAGGAGGGTGTATATAAGGTTAAGTCGTTCACGGAGAAGCCTGACCGTAACTTCGCACGCATGTTCATGGAGAGCGGGGAGTTCTTATGGAACACGGGACTCTTTCTCGGCAATGTGATATGTCTGCGCGACATGCTGCGCAAACTGTTCCCGCCGGTGCTGCGTAACTTCAAGAAAGACGAGGACGAACCTTATGACATCAAGGATGGACTGGAATATATCAGGCAGAATTTCCCCTCATATCCCAACCTGTCGATTGACTACGGAATACTTGAAAAAAACGAGAATGTATGTGTGATGAAGTGTGATTTCGGTTGGGCTGACCTCGGAATGTGGCACTCCATCTACGAGAGTATGAGCAAGGGTGAGGGAGACAACGTAGTGATAAGCTCGCGCGTGATACTTGACAACAGCCACAGCAACATCATCAAGCTGCCTGACGACCACATGGGAATCATCAACGGGCTTGACGGCTACATTGTCGCTGAAAAAGGGAACGTGCTGCTTATCTGCAAGAAAGAAGACTCTTCGGCGCTGATAAGAAAGTATATCAACGAGGTGCAGGTAAAATACGGAGAGGAGTTTATCTAAATCATGAATAAATAACTAAGGGTTAAGCAATTCTGTTGTTGCAGATTCTTAACCCTTAGTTGTTTATTGTCAATTATCAAAGTTCTTCCTTATACTCTCTGCTATTTCATTAAACTCTTCGTCAGAGAGCTTCAGTTTGGGATTTGAGAACAGCATGTCTTTCTCGCTCTGCATGGGGACGAGGTGGATGTGTGCATGCGCCACCTCGAGACCGAGCACTGCCATGCCCACCTTGCGGCACGGGAACGCTTTCTTTATGGCTACGGCCACCTTTTTTGCGAATACAATCATCTCGGCCAGTTCTTCGTCATCCATGTCGAAGAAGTAGTCAACCTCCCTGCGGGGTATCACCAGCGTGTGGCCCTTTGCCAACGGGTTGATGTCGAGAAACGCATAAAACTTGTCGTTTTCGGCGCATTTGTAGCTGGGTATTTCGCCAGCGGCTATCTTTGAAAATATGTCCATGGCAACTAAGTTTTTTTTGCCGGCAGAGTTTTTTTGCCGGCTTATTCTACTGTAATCTTGTCTATTCTGAGCTTTATTGTTCCGCGTGGAATCTTTATTTCCACTTCGTCGCCCACCTTCTTGTTGAGCAGTCCTTGTGCGATAGGTGTCTTTATCGAGATCTTGCCCTCGCGCAGGTTGGCTTCGCTCTCGCTTACGATGGTGTAAGTCATTTTCGCCTTGTTGGCCATGTTGGTCATTTCTACTTTCGAGAGGATCTGCACGCAGTCCGTACTCAGGCGTGAAGTGTCGACTATTTTTGCTTCGGAAATTGCCAGCTTCAGCTTGTTGATCTTATCTTCAAGATGAGCCTGCGCCTCCTTTGCGGCATCATATTCCGAATTTTCGCTCAAGTCGCCCTTGTCCCTCGCCTCGGCAATCGCAGCTGAAGCCTTCGGGCGTTCAACGCTTTCCAAATGTTTAAGTTCGGCCACCAACTTGTCGTAGCCTTCTTGTGACATGTAAGACATAATGTATAAAGATTTTAATTGTTATTTTTCAGGATAGACAAAAAGAGAATTCCGACATTCCCTTTCTTAATGTCGGAATCCCCACTTTGCCCCCTATGTTGTTTCATCAATATTCTTTTGCAAAGATAGGCTTTATTTCCGTACCTGGCAATTTTAAATGGTGAAAAGAGCTTAAAAACATAAGTTATCCGTAATTCCGTGCCGTGCAGTATTGTTTTTCGGGACTATTATTATAAAAGGTGTGCTGTCAGCTGTTAAAACATGTTTTTCGGGTTGGTGGTGCTTTATTGTAAAAGGGTATCCTGTTATTCCTGGCCGTTTTGGAAATAGCTGTTACACTATTCCCAAAACGGCATATAATATATAAAATGAAGCGTCCGGGCTTGTCTGTTTATTGTTGCAGTCATGCCAAAGTCTTCATTTTAGGTTTATATTTTGATTTTTTGTGTTGTTGGTTTTAGTTTCAGCGTATTGATTTTCACGCGGTTGGTTCCCTTGTTTTCATTCTCTATATATTGGATATGTTTCGTAGTTTCTTGGCTATTACTTGGTTTATGCAGGTAGAGGGTCTGTCTGGCACGGTGAAATACGGTACGCTTCTCCTTGTAGTCGTATCAGACAGTATTTCCATACGGTTGCTTAGCCGTATCAGTAAGTATTCTGGAAAACACAAAAAGCGTGGAACCGTCCTGTTGTCTGTTCCACGTACCGAGGCTCTGGTTTGCCTATTGAAGTTGAACAGACAACGTTAGAATCCACGCCGATATTGAACATATATACCGCCAAGTAGTGTCTGACGGACTACACTTCTTACCCTAAAGGGTACAAAACATGCACTCGTCAAACACTACCGGCGCGACATATAGTCACACCCGTGGCATCTACCATTGCTTAGTCCAAGACCTCAATACCGTAATGGGCCAGAATTCCGATACGTCATGAACTGAGCGTTAACGTAAACGCCTTTTTATGTTTTTACGTTCCAAATCCCGCCCGTGCTTATATTATTTTCGGCGTGGTTTTGGGGCGTAATACATGGAAGTTTTCGAAGTATCCGGACCGGATTTTCTTACAGCTTCCATGTATTAGTCGCAAAGTTAATGAATATTATTTTAACGTGAGTTCGGCATAAGAAAAGCATAAAAAAGTTGTGGGAATGGAATATT
>OHGK01001253.1_pt1 | contig 14001 bp, 10 predicted proteins | sample 1567671 | NCBI WGS metagenome assembly OHGK01 (sample SAMEA3879577, study PRJEB24766) | human gut metagenome | biome: human-associated habitat; feature: feces | place: USA | collected 1985/1987 | reverse complement strand
CTTTATCAAGCTTAGCCTCGATAACAACGCCCTTCGCCTGCCTGTCAGGATTTGCCTTAAGTTCTGCCATTTCAGAAACGAGAAGAATGGTTTCAAGAAGCTTATCAATACCCATTTTGGTTTTAGCCGAAACAGGAACGCAAATAACGTCGCCGCCCCATTCCTCAGGAACAAGCTCGTGCTCTGTAAGCTGCTGCATAACCTTGTCGGGATTTGCTCCCTCTTTATCCATTTTATTAATAGCAACAATAATTTCTACGCCTGCTGCCTTAGCGTGATTGATAGCTTCAACAGTTTGCGGCATAATACCGTCATCTGCCGCAACAACCAAAACTGCAATATCGGTTGCCATAGCGCCCCTTGCACGCATAGCGGTGAATGCGGCGTGACCCGGAGTATCAAGAAATGTAATTTTCTGACCGTCAACGTCAACCTGATAAGCACCGATTGCCTGAGTGATGCCGCCTGCCTCGGTAGAGGTGACTTCTGTATTACGGATAGCATCAAGGATAGAGGTCTTACCGTGGTCAACGTGACCCATAACGCAAACTACAGGAGGTCTTGTAACTGCATTTTCATCATCTTCAACCTCTTCTTCGATAATTTGGTCCTCAATAGTAACAACTACTTCCTTTTCAACCTTTGCGCCAAGCTCTGTTGCAACAATTTCAGCAGTATCATAATCAATAACCTCGTTAACCGTTGCCATAACACCGAGGCTCATAAGCTTTTTGATAACTTCTGTTGCAGTCATACGAAGAAGCTTTGCAAGGTCGCCTACCGTGATTTCCTCAGGAACGGTAATTTTAATCTGCTGCTTCTTTCTCTGCTCTGCAATACGGGCAAGACGCTGTGCCTCTGTTTCTTTCTTAGACTTAGCACGCATACCCTGTGGCTTTTTCTTTCTGTACTGCTTTGACTTCTGATTAAGCTTCTGCTTTTTCTGATAGTCGTTCATATTGTTTGCAGGCGCAATATCCTCATACTTTTGGTTGTATTTTTCAAGGTCAACATTATTTACACGTGTATCAACATGCCTTGCTTCGCCTTTAGTTCTTGCCTGCGGAGTTTGATTAGCCTTTTTCTTGGCCTTTTCCTCTGCTCTTTTAGCCGCTTGCTCTGCCATTTGAAGAATAGCGGCTTGATTTTTATGTTTTTTATTTTCGTCCTTTTTTTCCTTGTTATCCTTAGAAACATTAGCGGACTCATTCTTACTGTCTTTTGTCTTTTTCTTATTTGATTTTTTGGCAGAATTAAAATAATTGTCAAGACTTTCAACGCTGTTGTCGGCTGTGAGCTTGTCAAACAAAATGTTAAGCTCGTTTTCCTCCAAAACGGTATTAGCCTTTTTTGCGGGACCGTCGCAATATTCACTGAGAATATTGATAATGTCCTTGTTATTCTTGCCGAAATCCTTTGCTACATCGGAAACTTTAAATTTAATAACCATTGGCATTTCCTCCTGTTAAATTTCAAGTAATTAATATATCCTACTGTTCGAGAAGAGAAATTATTTTTTTTGCGAAATTCTCATCGTCAACTGTAATTACTCCCGCTTTATATCCCACGCCGAAATAAATTTCATCAATAGTTATATCGGTTTTGATAACCTTAACCTTAAAATGATGAAGTTCGATCGTCTTTTCAAATTCTGAAATAAGACGAGGGGATACATCACTGCAAAAAAGCAATAACTTTGCTTTGTGCCCAAACAGTGCATGCTGCGCCATATCGTGCCCCATTGAAAGCCTGCCTGCACGCCTTGCAAGCCCGAGCATTGAAATAACCTTTTGATTAGGCATTTTCTATTTCTTCTTCCATCTTATTATATACCTCATCGTCTATCTGCATAGAAAAAGCTCTTTCAAAAGCTCTTTTCTTTCTTGCTTTCTTTAGACAATCGGCATTTTTGCAAACGTATGCACCTCTGCCGGCTTTTTTACCCGTAAGGTCAAGCGAAACCTCGCCTTCAGGGCTTTTAACTACTCTGACAAGCTCTCTCTTGTCAAACATTTCGCCGCATCCCGTGCACATACGCATAGGTATTTTTTTAGTTTTCATATTTACGCCGCCTTTCTTTCAAAATGCGAGGTAATTATTCTTCGATTTCGTTTTCTTCATCTTCAGGCTCTTCATTGGTAAAAAATCCCGATTCAGGCTTGATATCAATTTTCCAACCTGTAAGCCTTGCTGCAAGACGAACATTCTGACCCTTATTGCCGATAGCAAGAGAAAGTTGGTCGTCAGGAACGGTTGCACGGCAACTCTTAGCGTCCTCATCAAGAATTTCCACACCGCAAACCTCTGACGGAGCAAGTGCCGCAGAAACATACTGTGCCGGGTCGTCGTTATACTTAACGATATCGATTTTCTCACCGCCGAGTACATCAACGATATTTGAAACTCTCTGACCTCTTGGGCCGATACATGCGCCTACAGGGTCAACATCCTCATCTGTTGAATAAACGGCAATCTTAGTTCTTGAGCCTGCCTCACGTGAAACCGACTTAATCTCAATTGTGCCGTCATAAATTTCAGGAACCTCTTGCTCAAACAAGCGGCGAACCATACCCGGATGAGTACGTGAAATCATAATACGAGGGCCTTTGCCCATTTCTTTCACATCAACAACAAATACCTTAATATTTTCACCTACTGTGAAATGCTCTCCCGGTACCTGTTCCGTTTTAGGAAGAACAGCGGAGTTTTTACCCATATCAAGAGTAACATTGCCTGTGTCAGGGTCAATTCTGTCAACCTTAGCAGTAATAAGTTCCTGATTTTTAGACTTAAATTCTTCAATCATCTGTCCTCTTTCAGCCTCACGGATACCCTGACGGATAACATGCTTAGCTGTTTGAGCAACAATTCTGCCGAAATTCTTTGTTTTAAGCGGAATATCAACTGTGCCGCCGACTTTAGCGCTCTTTCTGATAAGCTGAGCCTGTTCGAGAGTGAGGTCTGTGTCCTCGTCCTCAATTTCGTCAACAACATTTTTTCTTACATAAACCTTAATTTTCTGCTTTTCCGGGTCGATATCGCAATGAACGATATCCTTTCCGTTATAGTCGTGCTTAGCGGCTACAATAATTGCTGCTGAAATTTTTTCATAAAGATATTCGGCAGGAATACCTTTTTCAGCTTCAATAGCTTTTACTGCGTCAAAAAATTCTTTACTCATTTTCCTATCATCCTTTCGGTTAATTCATTTCTTTTTCAAAATCTTTTATATCAAAGTCATCAAGCTTAACGAATGATGTCTCTTTTTTGTTTACTTTAAGTTCTTCGCCGTCCTTAAGTTCAAGCGTAATTTCACCGTCAGAATAAGCTTTAAGCCTTCCGGCAAAATCCCTGACGTTATTAACAGGGCGAATAAGCCTTACCATAACATTTGAGCCAATATATTTTTCAAAGTGAGCGTCAGCGGTAAGCTCCCTTTCGACACCGGGAGAGCTAACCTCAAGAGTATAGCTTTGAGAAATCGGATCAGCCTCGTCGAGCGGCTATGTAATTGCGTGGGTTAAATCAACACAATCGTCAATTGAAATTCCGCCGTCCTTATCTATAAATATGCGAAGATACCAATCTGTACCCTCCTTGGCAAATCGAACGTCCCAAATTTCAAGACCGAGCTGATGTGCGTAAGGGGTAATAATTTCAGTTACCCTTGATACAGTATTTCCTTTTCCTGCCAAGAAAAAACCTCCTTACAATAATAAGAGAGCGGACCTCTTAGGTCCACTCTCATTGGAATTAATAAACTTACTGTCTATATAATAACATATAATTATAAAAAGTCAAGTATTTTTTAATATTCGGCAAGAGCAAATCTGCGATTCGGCAAACCCTTTTGTCACTTCGTGACATTTCCCCTGTAAGGGGAATCTCCCTTGCCTTACAGTAGTCTTGTTTATTTGGATTATTTAATATTAAACGAATACCGTAGGGGCGAACATTGTTCGCCTTACCTTTCAAGCATTTTTGCGACTATGACTGACATATCGTCCCTATGCTTTTCGTCGCTGTTTTCAAGTGCGATTTTGAGTATCGCCTTTGCTTTTTCGTTTGGTTCAAGCGTCGTTTCAAGTCGCAAAAACTTTTCAAGCCATTCATTTCCGACATCGGTTACTCCGTCGCTCATCATAATTATTTCATCATCGGTATTAAGAACGGTTGTTCTTTTTGCAAATTCAACCCCTCTCAAAATACCTGCCGGCATAGATGTCAGTTCGCATTTTGTAAGCCTGTCATCCTTTACTATGTATGAACGGGGAGCACCTGCCTTATAAAATTCACACTTACCGCTGAACAAGTCAACTCTTACACAATCAAGTGTTGCAAGGCTTTCCTCGTGGCTCTTAACAAGAAGTGCACTGTTTACAACTTTTAAAGAAGAGTCAAATCCAAAACCTGCAGACAAAAGCTTTGACAAAAGACCGGCACCCATTGCGCCATCCAAAGCCGCACGGCTTCCTTTTCCCATTCCGTCGCTGATAATGAAAACCATATGTCCTCTTGAATCATTTATAGTTTTTATCGTATCGCCGCACAAATTGCCCTCTGCGCAGTATTGAGCAAATCCGAAACTCATTTTGAAATTAGGCTTTTCCATAAATGAAAGCAATGTTCCTGCCGAACTGACGTTTATTTTGCCACGTTCAAACTCTCTCTTACATATTTTGCATATTTCATTAGTCAGGCGCATATTATCAAGCCCTTTTGTGTCATTTGGGGCTAAAATCTCTATTCTCATTCTGTCATATTTATCAATTATCGCCGAAATATTTTCGGGAAAAATATCGTATTCGCCGAGCATCCTTCTAATCCTGCCTGCTGCCTTAAAATCAAAACTTTCCGCCTCGTCAAATTCAAATGCCAAATCGCCGAGCATATCCGAAATGGAAAAGAATTGGTCTGCCGCAACCATTCGAATTTCACTTTCATTAGGGTCAACGGTTGAAAAAGAATTGATTTTTTCACGAACATCTCTTACGCTTTCACTAACCTGTGCGAGTGCGCTTGAAGCAAAACGCAACCTTACAACAAGGCTCTGCCTCAAGCTTCCTTCAGGCGCAATATCCGCCCCGCTTTCCCACAGTTCTGAAAGCTTGAGCGTTAATTTTTCAGGCAAAATACAAAGAATTGCAGAAGCAAGTACGCTCTCTAAAACCGTACAAAGCGAAAATGCACCCATTTTTGCCGCAACAGCAAAAAACGACATTGAAAGAGTAAAGCTAAGCCCTATCGCAAGGCTTGAAAACGAAGTAAAAAGACTGCATAAAAGCGACGAAAACGCATATGCGCCTATCAAAAAAAGTGCATTTTCCTTTGTTATACCGAGTGCGAAGCCCAGACACAGCGACACAATCAACGCAAAGTGCTGACTGCCGAAGCGAACGGTAGTCAAAATCAAAAGGCAAGCCAAAATTCTTGCAATTGAAACGCCTTTAATTTCAATAAACGAAATAGATGAAAGCAAAATAGAAAAAGCCACAAAAATGCACGTCAAATCCGTCACGGGCAAAGCTTTAAGCTTAAGCCTTTTTAAGCTGCAATTTGCCGCACGGTAAAAGAAAAACGTACTGCCCAAAGCAAGGATTGACTCACCGAGAGTTATTGCGTATTCGCCGAGAGTCGAGCCTGATTTGACATTCATAACAATCCCTGTTGACAAAACAGACAAACATGAAATGAGCATTGAAAGATACGTTTCACGTCTGACCTTGAAAAATATCAAAGCCGCCGTGCCGAGAGTACAAATAACCACTGCGCTTACATATCTTATTGCGTTTTCACTTGAGCAAAAAACAATATAACCGAGCGACGCACCGACACAGGCAAAAAGAAAATTTTTCTTACCCGACACCGCTATAAGCGACACGGCAAACGGACAGCAGCCGCCCACGACGCTTGAAAAGCAAAGCAGAAAAGCAATTACACCCCAAAGCACACGCTTAGAATATAAAATTATATTTTTTAAATTCTTTTTAGGTATTTTGATTTTATTTTTAATATTTTTAACAATTGCCATTTTTACACATCCCAAAAGCATTATAACCAAACGCTTTTGAGAATTTTGTAAAAACAGGTAAGCAAAATAAAAAGACTTCACCCCCAAAAAAATTGGGTGAAGCCTTTTAATCACATAAATAAACTTTTAATTTTTGCAAGAAGATTTACAAAAATGCACCACGCCGCCTGAAAAAGCGCAACCTTGATTGCATCAAGCTGGTCAATTCCGCCGACAAATGCCAAAAGACCAACAACACCGAACCCCAAAGCAGAGCCAAACGATATAAGAACGCTGATTAGTTTTCTAGTCTCCTGCAAATCCTCAGCCGCACTGAATGCCGAAACAAGGCCGAGAGCGGAGCCGTTATGAACAATGTAGGCAGGTGACTTTTGAGCAAAAAGGTTTGAATATTTTTCAAACGCTCTGCCGTTTGACGAATTCATAACTCTGATATATCCGTCCGGAAGTTCAAAAAGCTCGGCAATGCTTTCGTCATTAATGAATGGGTCGGCACTGCGAACAAGAATTGTCATTCCGCTTTTTTCAAGCTTTCTAAGCGCTTTTTTAAGCTGAGGGTCGGCACTGTAAGACACAACAAACATTGCCATCAACTTTCCCGCCTCTGCAAGATAAAGCACTTTTCTGCCCTTACGGGTATATTTTTTTTCAAAATCTTCCTTAAGCACGGGAACACCGTGATGAATAAGCAAATCCCTTGTGCCTACAAGAATTTTTTTGCGATAAATCCAACCGGTTGTTCCGAGCCTGTCCTCATAAACAATATCGTCAACCTCAGGCAAAATCGCCTGTTTGCCGATAATCACATCGTCAAAAACAGAAGCAAGCGGACTTTTTGTATTAATAATAACCGAAGCGGTTTTTAAAATAACGTCATCAGCTTTAGCGCCGTTAAATGTTTTAATTCCGTGAATTTCACAGCTGCGAGGTCCGAAAAGATTTTGCGCCTCAATAACAATTGCATTGGCATCGCTTGTAACGCTTGCACCCTCAAATCCATTCACCATAGCGCCACGGGTTCTAAGCTGCTTTGACACTCCCAAAAGTGTATTATTGGTACAAAACAGCGCATAGCAAGGAGTTGTGATACACATAGCGCAAACAAAAGCATTAACTCCCAAATGCCAATTTTGATTAATTAAGCCAACAACAACTGCTAAAATTATATTAAGAAGAAGTGAAACAGTACCGACATATTTACTGATTTTATCCGCCGGCTCATCCACACTTGAAATATCAAGAAACTTAGTTGCAAAATCCGTTTTAATGCTTGCCTTTAAATTAGGTTCTCCGGTTAAAAGCCCACGGCTTATAATTCCTGCGTCAACCTTATTAACAATCGGCTCAACGGTATATTTTTCCTTTTGATTTGCTATAAAATCAAAGTCTGTTCTTATTCTTGTAATAAATGTATATTTTCCAAGTCCGCTCAAAAGCAGAGCAAACGCACCTGCAAACGGATAAAGCGTACCGTCATCGAGAAGCAAGTTGCTGTCAATCAAAAGCAAAATTGTGTGAACAAAAACTATTATTTCCGCCACACATATCGGAAAGTCACTGTTAATGCCGCCTTTGAGCTTAAAGCCGTGCATAAATATTCTCGCATTGACAACGCAAACAATAACAAATAAAACAAGAAGCGTTATTATGTAAGGCGTACTGTCAAGCAAAAGCGACGGTAAATAGGAGCTGTCCTTAAATCCTGTCAAAAGTCCTAAAACAAAGGTTAAGGCAAATGTTATTTTTAAATTCAGCGAAGCTGACGAACGTGCGTCATCAAGCCTTTTTGAAAATGCCGATTGCTCATCTGCACTTTCATATTCCTTTTTAATCACGGTATCCTTGTCCGCTTTTGCCGCATCCTCAATATCTTCAGGTGAAAAAATGCGAAACTTATTGACCTTTTCTTTTCGCCTTTCCTTTAACTGCTTTTCAGCAAGTTCCTCATCAATTTTATCTATCTGCTTTGTTTCGTCATCAAAGCCGTCAAGAACAATTTGAACTGCCTGCTCCTCTTCCCTTTGCTCCTGAGCCTTTTCTTCCTTCTCCTTAATTTCCTCTCGAGTAAGGGAAATTTTCGTTTTTTCAAGTTCCTCAACGGCTACAATGGTAGGTATTTCCTCAAGGTCGCCCGTTTTGTCAAATCTCGACTTGCTCTTTATCGTGGCAGGCCTTTCAATAATTTCCGGCGGCTTTTTGGAATAAATCGGTTCTTTGGTACGGTTGCTTGTAAAAAAGCTTTTTTGTACGGTTTTTTGGCTTGCAAAATCGTCGCTCTTTGACTTTGGCTTAAAATCAATATGCTTTGTTTTCCCGTCATCTTCAGCTTTTATGGCTGGGCCGACTTTCGTTTTATCCGAGGCAGTGCTTTTTTCATACGTCTTTACATTTTCACTTTTAGGTTGAATTTTTATATTTTCAATATCAGGCTTAGGCACCTCTATTTCACGCTTTGTTATCTCATTTGCAGATGTATTTACATCTTCCAAAGCCGATTGTGCCTGTTTTACCGTCTTTTTTCTTATTTCCTCAGCCTGCCTGATTATTTCATCAATAGATAAGCTTTCGTTCATAATTCTCCACTCTCAATATAATTATATTAAAGACCGAGCCTTTGCCTTGCGACCTCATACATAATAATACCTGCCGCAACAGAAGCGTTAAGCGAATTAACCTTTCCGCACATAGGAAGCGAAACAGTTACATCGCATTTTTCCTTAATGAGCCTGCCGACACCGCTTCCCTCATTGCCGACAACAAGTGCACAGCCACTGGAAAAGTCTGTTTTGCACCAAGGCTGACCATCCATATCGGCACAGTAAACCCAAACATTCTGCTTTTTAAGTTCTTCAATAACAGAAACTAAATTGCCTACCCTTGCAACTTTAACATATTCAAGTGCGCCGCACGAGGTTTTTGCAACGATAAAATTAAGCCCAACATTTCTTCTTTTCGGAATAATAATTCCGTGAGCGCCGCAAGCTTCGGCAGTTCTGATAATTGCGCCGAGATTATGGCTGTCCTCAATTTCATCGCAAATTATAATAAAAGGCGCTTCGCCTTTGCTTTTTGCATATTCCAAAATATCATCAACGCTTGAATAGCTGTGAGCCGGAACATTAGCCGCAACCCCCTGATGATTGCCGCCGGCACACATAAAATCAAGCTTTTTCCTGTCCACTGTCTTAACAACTATTTTATTTTCCCTGCACATTGCAATAATACGGTTAATTGAGCCTTCCCTCTCACCCTTTGCAACAAGCACATTTTCAACCTCTCTGCCGCTTTTGAGAAGTTCTATAACAGCGTTTCTGCCTATTATCAAATTATCGTTTGTTCTGTAATCTTTTTCTTCCTTTGGCATATTTTGTATCTCCATAAATTTATTCAGTTTAATTATAACATTATATAGTATCCATTTCAATTATTATTTAACATAAATCATAATAATTGACTAAGTGAAAAAACTAAAGTATAATAAAGAAAATAAAGGAGTGTTAAATATGGCTGAATATAATTGGGCAACTCTCGGTTGCGGCGTTATTGCGCACCAGCTTGCAGATGCTATGAAAGCAAAAGGCAGGGCACTTTACAGCGTTGCCAACAGAACGTATGACAAAGCGATTTCCTTTGCCGAAGAATACGGCATTAAAAAGGTTTACGGCAATATTGAAGAAGTGTTTGAGGATGAAAATGTCGATATTATTTATATTTCCACTCCTCACAACACGCATATTGAATATTTAAGGAAAGCTCTCAGCCACGGCAAACACGTTATATGCGAAAAATCAATTACGTTAAACAGTGCCGAACTCAACGAAGCAATTGACCTTGCAGAGAAAAATCACGTCGTTTTGGCTGAAGCGATGACAATTTACCATATGCCGATTTACAAAAAGCTTGATGAAATAATAAAATCGGGTAAGTTAGGCGAGCTTAGGCTTATTCAAATGAATTTCGGCAGTTACAAGCCCTACGATATGAACAACAGATTTTTTAATCGTAATCTTGCCGGCGGCGCAATGCTTGATATCGGCGTTTACGCCCTCTCAATCGTTCGCTTTTTTATGACGTCAAAGCCGCACAAAATTGCCACACAGGTTAAATATGCGCCGACAGGAGTTGACGAACAGGCAAGTATTCTTCTTCAAAACAAAGAAGATGAAATGGCAACTGTTATTCTTTCGCTCCACGCAAAGCAGCCAAAAAGAGCAACAATTGCTTTTGACAAGGGATATATAGAAATTTACGAATATCCAAGGGGTGACGAAGCTACAATCACCTACACCGAAACGCTCAAAAGCGAAAAAATAAGCGCAGGAGATACGGCAAAAGCACTTGAATATGAAATTGACGATATGGAAAAGGCAGTAGCCGGCGAAAACGTAGATATGCATCTCGACTTCACACGTGATGTTATGGACATAATGACGTTTATAAGAAAAGAATGGGGCATGTTTTACCCCGAAGAAGAGGGCAAAGAAATTATTTGACATTAAAAGAAAGGTTAAAAAATATGAGCTATCAATATAACATTATCTATACCGCAGGCGGCAAAGTGCACAAAACTCACCACAGCGAAACCGTAGATTTTGAAATAAGAGAAGAAATCAACGGTGATATTTTAACACTTACCCTTTTGCCAAAAACAGATATTACATTTCAAAAATTTGAGATTAAAGATAACATCTCATTTTCAAAAGAAAGCAAATTTTTTGTAAACGGATATCAAAGCTGGACTGTTTCAAAAGAGTATGCACCGAATGACGATATGCGTGATGATTTCAATCCAAAATTTCTGTCTGTTTTAGATAAAAAAAGTTTTAACATCAGGGGCATTTGGGGCGCAGGTGATTTAACCTTCCACGAATATCCTGAGCAAATCGGAATATTTTACGGATATTCTTACGCTTACATCAGAAATGCAAACGATATCCGCCTTTTTGCTTCCTTAAGTGAAAGAGCCGGATACACAATCATCACGTTTAATGCCAACGCTTCAACCGTTTCTGTTAAAAAAGACCTTGAGGGCGTTACATACAAAAAAGGTCAGGAAATTACACTTCTTGAACTTTGCGATATTATTGATAACATTGACAATGCATTTGATAAATATTTTGAAGAGGCAAAAATCGATAAGCCGAGAGCAAAAAGAATGTGCGGCTACACCACATGGTACAACTATTACACAAGCGTAACCGAGGAAATCGTTGAACGTGATCTTGAAGCGATTGCAAAATTAGGCTCAAAGATTGACATTTTTCAAGTCGATGACGGCTACGAAAGAACTGTCGGTGATTGGCTTTATCACGACGAGAAGAAATTCCCGTCAGGTATGAAGCTTATTGCGGATAATATTCACAAAAACGATATGCTTGCAGGCTTATGGCTTGCGCCGTTCGCCGCAACCAAATCATACATATATAACAAGCACAAGGATTGGTTTGTGAAAAACAAAAACGGCAAAATTCCGTTTGCTTCTCACAATTGGGGCGGATTTTATGCGCTTGACATTTACAACAAAGAGGTCAGGCAATATTTAAAAGAGGTTTTTGATACCGTCTTAAATGTTTGGGGCTACGATATGGTTAAGCTCGACTTTCTTTATGCTTGTTGCATTATTCCGTTTAACGGTAAAAGCCGAGGCGAGATTATGTGCGACGCAATGGACCTTATCAGAGAGCTTTGCGGCGATAAATTAATCTTAGGCTGCGGTGTTCCGCTTGCTCCCGCATTCGGAAAGGTTGATTTTTGCAGAATCGGCGCCGATATGGCTCTCAGTTGGGGTAAAAAGCCGTTTTCAAGAGAGGATGTTTCCACAAAGCATGCACTTCTTAACACGATTTTCCGTCGTGAACTTGACGGCAGAGCTTTTTTAAACGACCCTGATGTATTTCTTTTGAGAGATAATAATATTAAAATGTCCTTTGAACAAAGAAAATTAATCGCTGAAACCGCAAGCCTTTTTGGCAACTTGCTTTTTGTCAGCGATGATGTTTCAACATATAATAACAATCAAAAGGATTGCTTTATCAACGTCACAACACGTAATAAAGCTGACATAAATTATGTAAATATGGACAGCGACGGTGATATTTCAATTAAATATACGCTCGACGGCGAGAAAAAAGGTTATTGCTTCAACATAAACAGCGGCGATAAAAAGTTCTTAATTTGACAGTATTAAAAATTTTTATGTTTCGCTATTGAATACTTACAAAACCTATGGTATAATTAGGTTATGATTTAAAAGGAAGCGATAATTTGAAAATTTCAACTAAAGGGCGATATGCATTAAGGCTTATGCTTGATCTTGCGCAAAATCGCAACGAAGGCTTCGTTGCGCTTAAGGACATTGCCGATAGGCAGGATATATCAAAAAAATATTTAGAGCAGATTGTGCCTATTCTCAACAGAGCAGGTCTTTTAAAAACAACACGTGGGTATCAAGGCGGATATATGCTTGCTAAATCCCCTTCAAGCTACACTGTCGGAGATATATTGAGAATAACCGAGGGCAGCCTTGCGCCTGTCGCCTGCTTAGAAGACGAAGTAAACCAATGTGACAAATACGAAACATGTATGACAGTCGGCGTTTGGCAGGGGCTTTACAAAGTCATTAACGAATACCTTGATTCAATCACTCTTCAAGATATTTTAGATAAAAACAGCACTCAGCTTATTGACGAGTACTATATTTAAAAGTTTTTTCAAAAAAAGCAAAATAAGACTTGACAAATCACGAATAATATATTAAAATGTCAAAGCGTTGAAAAAACAACGAGGTGTAACTCAGTTTGGCTAGAGTGCCTGCTTTGGGAGCAGGATGCCGCAGGTTCGAGTCCTGTCACCTCGACCATAAAAAGAGATGTCTTTCATTTGGCATCTCTTTTTTTGTTATTCAAAATTGAAAAGGCTCGAACCTGCGGCGGAATTATCCAAATTTGGCGACTGCAAAGAGCAACAAATTTGGGAAAAACAGTCCGGTGGACTGTTTCGTAGAATTCCTGTTTCTTAAAAGAGTCCTGTCACCTCGACCATTTGACCTTAGAAAGTAAAAAACTTCCTAAGGTCTTATTTTTTAGCAAGTCCATCACCCTTTATATTATTGCTTTATACACTTTTATTGTATAATAAGTCTAAACTTTTTCAAGGGAGTTTTACCAAAATGCATAAACTTTTTCTAACGAGTTTTTTGAATTTTTGAATATTTTTCGTTGAAGTGTTGAAGTATAGAATAAATGGAAGTATAAATTTTCCTCCTAAATATTGAACATCAGTTCAAGTTCTTCTTTTGTAATTAATAAAACATTGACAAAACATAATACAAATGATATTATAATGTTACGTAGTCCGATGCCAAAAACTACGTATCTCAATCAAAACGCCCTTGGTTACTCAGCCGAGGGCGTTTTTGTTTTAGTTTAAAATTCACCTGTCAAATGCAATTCTTGTTTCAAAGCATTCGCAAGACTCGTCGAATTCGGAGAAGCCTGCCGCAAGTTCAAGTCTTGTTCATACTGATAAATAAAAAGAGATACCTTTCATCTGGTATCTCTTTTTTATGGTCGAGGTGACACAGAACTGAACTAGCCTTCTACGAAACAGTCCACCGGACTGTTTCTCCCAAATTCGCACTTCGCTTTTGCTCGTCGAATTCGGAGAAGCCTGCCGCAAGTTCAAGTCTTGTACATACTAATAAATAAAAAAAAGATACCTTTCATCTGGTATCTCTTTTTTATGGTCGAGGTGAGTCGGGTAAATCCGAACAATTATTTAATTCATCAAAAGTTATGGTTTCTGTATGTTCTTTGTAATTAAAGAAGAATTTGATATGGTCATCATAAATAATTATGCTGTTTACAAACAAATCAACAAGCTTTTGTCTTTGCTCACTTTTTGAAATATCTAATTTTTTCAATTGGTCAAACCAAAATTTGAATTGCTTTTTAGTAAGCATTGGATTTTCT
>OHGK01001243.1_pt1 | contig 14103 bp, 18 predicted proteins | sample 1567671 | NCBI WGS metagenome assembly OHGK01 (sample SAMEA3879577, study PRJEB24766) | human gut metagenome | biome: human-associated habitat; feature: feces | place: USA | collected 1985/1987 | reverse complement strand
TGTATTCAGCATACTGTCGCCCGACCAGCCGTATGAACAAATGGAAAAAGCAGAAAGCTATACCATCCGTTTCTATCCTACGGGACAGACAGAGCCTACGGTCATTCTGGAATGTAAGAAGCTGCCTTCACCGGCAACGATGGAAGGTATGCCACGCACGTATGTAGGCGAAATTCTGAAAGCAATGGTCAAATGACCGCACACGCAGACTGTAAATTGTAAATAATCAAATCAGAAATAAACAAATGGAAATAAAAAGTAAATTCGACCATTTTAATATCAATGTCACCAACTTGGAACGTAGCATCGCATTCTACGAAAAGGCACTGGGGCTGAAAGAACATCATAGGAAAGAGTCGTCCGACGGCTCTTTCACTCTGGTCTATCTGACCGACAGCAGTACCGGCTTCCTGCTGGAACTGACCTGCTTGAAGGAGCATCCACAAGCCTACGAATTAGGGGAGAACGAGAGTCACCTCTGCTTCCGCGTATCCGGTGATTACGACGCCATACGCCAATACCATAAGGAAAACGGATGGGTATGTTTCGAAAACACAGCAATGGGACTGTACTTTATCAATGACCCGGATGACTATTGGATTGAGGTACTGCCGGAGAAATGATATTTTACATCACTAAAACAACGAAATATATGAGTATAGAAGAAGCGATGATGGGTGGTATTGTCTTCAAAGGCAAAAAGGACAAACCTAAAGAAGAAAACAAGATAAAGACCAAAGCCAAGAAGAAAACCTACATTACCGGGCAACACGGTTCCGCCTCAGCCAAAATGAAAGCAGAAATCCGCCGCAAACGCGCTAACAGACATAAGAAATGATAAATACAGCCTTATTGCCTGCCGACAAGGACCCGATGGGCGCAGCCATAGCCGATTACTTTAAACGGTATAAAGCCGACCGCCTACGCGTGTTCTCTTCACAATTCGATGAGGACGAAATTCCCGTCGAAGAGCTATTCCGCACAGAAAAGCAAATGCCCTTGCTGGAGCGTACTGCTCTGCAAATGGCGACCGGAAAGATTCTGGATGTGGGTGCCGGTAGCGGTTGCCATAGCCTTACCCTGCAAGAAGCCGGAAAAGAGGTCCATGCCATCGACATTTCCCCGCTTTCCGTGGAAGTGATGAAGCAGCGAGGTGTGCGTAGCGTATCACAAACCAATCTGTTCAATGAACAGTTTGCCGATGAATACGACACTATCCTGATGCTGATGAACGGTTCCGGCATTATCGGAAAGTTGGAGAATCTGCCTGATTTTTTTCCGGAAGATGAAGCTACTGCTCCGGCCTGGAGGCTGTGTTTTAATGGATTCCAGCAACCTGAGCTATCTGTTCGAAGAGGAAGATGGCAGTATTGTTATCAACCTTGCCGGTGATTACTACGGAGAGGTAGACTTCCAGATGCAATACAAGAATGTCAAAGGCGACTCCTTTGACTGGCTCTACATCGACTTCCAAACCCTGAGCCTTTATGCTGCCGAAAACGGCTTTACAGCAGAACTGGTGAAAGAGGGTACACATTATGACTATCTTGCCAAACTATCCCGACAAGCATAAAAAGAAACAAGAAGGCTTTTGACAAGCCTTCTTGTTTTTTTATACTTCTTATTCCGACTATTCAGCCAGCATTCCGTCAATCTCCTTCACCAGAGAAGCAAATTCTTCAGGGTTATACAGACGTGTCAGCTTCACAATACGCCCTTCCTTATCAATCAGGACATTGCGTGTGATACCTGCCTTGCGGAGCGCATACTTCGCAAATATATCCGCTCCCGGGTCCAGACCCAAAGGATAGGTCACTCCGGTTGACTTACCAAAAGCAATCACTTTCTCCAACGGCTCGTCACGGTCGATGCCAATCAGCATAAAATCCGGATTCGACTTATGCTTCAGCCATATATCCTTCTCACTGAAAGGCATCTCCTTACGGCATACCCCACACCAGCTCGCGGTAAACTGCAACATGACCACCTTCCCACGAAGTCCCGAAAGGGTAATGCTTTTCCCATCCGTCAGCTTCACTGTAAAATCTGGAGCCATCTCCCCTACCTTAACGATGTAGCCGGTACTGTCCGCCACTACATCCTGCGCCTTGCCTGCCATGCTGCACATAGCAAACAGACAGAAAATCAGAAATCCAACTTTTTTCATTTTATTCAATCTTTAATAAGTAAGCTGTAACTATTCAGCGAATGATATTTTATAGAATGGGCAAACAATTCCCTATAACAAAAAACTCCGAAACACTTTTAAAAAGCAGTTTCGGAGTTTTATTCTTCGAGGTACCTGGCATAATATGTACACCATTTGCACCCAACAAATTAACAATCTGACGGGACGCAAACGAGATGCAAATTCCATAAATTCCCAACATTTTTAAACTTCGTTCCATATTACTTATTCATCAAAACTTGAATCAGTCTTTCTTTCTCACTAAGCAATTGCTTAAGATGTTCTATCTCCTTATTCTGATCTGCCATAATACCAGCAGTGGCATTACCATATACAGAAGCGGCACTTCCATCACCGTTTACAATTGATTGATTTAATTGACAGTCATCATCAAACCAATATGTGATAGGAACTTTAAAGATATTAGAGAATTCTATAATTTGATCAGAGTCAAATTTAGTAGCATTATAATATTGATACACACGCTGCTCTGATTTACCGATCATTTCTCCAAACTCCTTTGCATTAATACCTTTTCTCTTTAGAATTTTCTTTAATTTATTTCCTATTATTTCACTCATAATCAGAGTATTAAAAATTAGAACTAAAATAATGCAAAAGTTTAACTATAAAATATCTATAGTTTATCTATAATATTTTTATATTTGCATTATAAATCTATGAATAAATAATCAATATTAAATATATTATGGAAGAAAAAAAGAAGAAAAAAACAACTGATGGCATGGCATTGCGCACCTATTTACGTAGTCTGCCAGTATGTGAAGCTCCTGAAATGGCTAAAAAGTTAGCTGAAGAATGCAAAGTACCCATTTATACATTTAATAATTGGCGCAGCGGATTGGTTCGAATCCCGGAACTGGCAAAAGATAAGATAGAAGAAACAGCAGGAGTAACGATTTTTAACAGACAATGATACATACAAATTTCACGCTACACAACAAGGTTCTTGCATACCTTGTCGAGATAGTGTACGAAGAGTTACTGTTACAATATCCGGCCCGGGCAACATGTCGTCGGAGATTTGTTCGACGATGCCAGAACGAAGTTAGTAGCATACAACAGAAAATCACATGTGCAGATAATCTGTGTATGCGACCCCTACAAGCCGCCCTTCTATGCGCGCGAATGTATGTATGGGGTATATTCGGCGTGGAAAGAAATCGGAGAGGACATCTTTAACTTGGAGTTGGCAGGATATTCTACCAAGCAAAAATTCCCACCCCTATGTACATCACACCATTATTTTTGAATATTATGGAAAATGAATCTTTTGAAAAAGCCAAAGCCCTCAAGAAAGAGATTACAGAGTGTGATTCCCTGCTTGATTCAATCCTTAAAAGCAGCAGGGAATGCTGTGTGTATCGCGATGCCAAGAGGGATACTCGTGACATTGTTGCCATCCCCCTACCGAAATATTGTACCCAGTACATTATTGATGGACTTTATGTGAGAAAGTGCCGGATGGAGCAGGAGTTTAAAGAGTTATAATAATCTAATAACAAGAATAATCGTTACTTGTTTTGTAATGTAATGAATAGTAATGAATAGCGACAGACAAAATATATTAGCCAATTATATTTTCCACTTGTATACAACAAATAGAACTTACGATACCATTGGCAAATACATCAAATATGTCACGGACTTTTTAGAGGTGACCAAGGAAGTTAGCCGCCGTGGTTATTTGAATTACAAGCGTGAAAACGCTGATGTCATGGTACGTCATTCATTAATGTGCTCTGCCATTTGCGATTTATTGTCTTATCTTAAAATCGGATATGGTCGTAGAGAAAAGACGGTGAAACCTTTGGAAAGGCTTGACGTCATTTCAGAGAAGAACAAGAAGCTGTTGAATGATTTTATAGTATATCTGACTGACAACAATGATTATTCCCCTCATACAATCGATTTATACTATACCTCGATGAAGAAATACTTCGAATATGCGAATGAGGTCAATATGGATAATTGCAGGAGATTCATTAAGATGCTTGAGGAGGGGAAATTCACTCCCGCTACTATCCGGTTACGAATTACGGCCATCGAAAGGTTTTCCAAGTGGCTAAAAAAGCCGATAGAGCTTAAACGGCCTAAAATGAAGCGTAAGCTTGATGTGAACAATGTCCCGACAGAAGAGGAATACAACCGCTTGTTGGATTTCCTGAAAACGAAATCCAACAAGGATTATTACTTCTTTGTCAAGGTATTGGGTACAACGGGCGCTCGCTTGTCGGAGTTCCAGCAGTTCACATGGGAAGATATAGCTGAAGGTGAGGTTACGCTTCGCGGAAAGGGGAATAAATACCGCCGTTTCTTTTTCCAGAAACAGTTGAGACTGGAAGCAATGGCATATATGAGGGAGAAAGGTAAAACGGGACTTCTCGCTGTTGGGAGATTCGGGCCATTAACCCAACGGGGGTTTTCCCAGCATCTGAAAGTATGGGGCAAACATTGCGGTATCGATTCAAAGAAAATGCACGCGCACGCTTTCCGGCATTTCTTCGCCAAAATGTTCCTGAAGAAAAACAAGGATGTTATTCAGCTGGCCGACCTTCTCGGTCACGGGAGTGTAGACACAACAAGAATTTATTTACAAAAGAGTTATGACGAACAAAAAAGAGACTTTAATAAGAGCGTTACGTGGTAGTGTTGAACAACTGAATGGTTTGGTAGAAATGACCGAAGGAATTTCCGTATATGACGACACCGGGTATGTTGACTCCGATTTCTTGATGGAAGCGCTATCCTGCGTCAATACTTTCATGTCCGCAAGCAATACGGTTGTTCAAAAAATATCTTCGCTGTTAGCGCCGGATACTCCAATAGACAAAAAGAAAAAACTTGCTGATGAAGGTAAGAAATGGAATGTGGTAGAGATACTGAAGCATTGCACTCTTGAGGATAACGTACTCAAACTTCCGGCGGTGCAGTTTAATAAAAAGTCTTATGCCGAGGCCAAGAAATGGATTGAGGAAGCTGGCGGTTCTTGGCAAGGTGGGAAAATACAAGGCTTCACATTCCCGTTCAATCCGGAACGTGTGGTATCCATACTGAAGGAAGGCAAGCGATGCAATCTTCAGCAGGAATACCAGTTCTTTGAGACTCCGGCTGAGGTGGCTGACTGGCTGGTAATGCTGGCTGGCGGCATACATGAGGATGATACGGTGCTGGAACCGAGTGCCGGACGCGGCGCACTCATTAAAGCCATCCATAGAGCCTGCCCTTCCGTAATAGTGGAATGCTATGAACTGATGCCGGAGAACAGAGAATTTCTCCACACCCTTAGTAACGTAATATTGCTTGATGAAGATTTTACCAAAGACAGTGTAGGATATTACACTAAGATAATTGCGAATCCTCCGTTTTCCGGTAATCAGGATATAGAGCATGTCAGACTTATGTATGAACGCCTGGAAGAGGGTGGAACGCTTGCGGCAATAACCAGCCGACATTGGAAATTCTCATCGGAAAAGAAATGCGTCGATTTCCGCAAATGGCTGGAAGAGGTACATGGGCAAGTATTTGAGATAGGTGCCGGTGAGTTTAGGGAGAGCGGAACGTCCATCGGGACAATGGCAGTGATAATAAGGAAATAATTCAAAACAAATCAGTAATGAATAAAAAAGAAATATCAATGAAAAAAGGTCAGAAGGTACGCATTCTGCGTACCAATCAGGTAGCGACAATCGTCGAAGTGGAGTTAATCAGAAAAAGTGGCAAGGTACACCGCTACTGTCATCTGAAGGTAAATAACAAACCGGACTTGTGGTTGGACTCTTCAGAACTGGGGGGATTGGTGGAAAGGTGCCGGATTACTTTCCATGATGACAGAGGGCAGGAATTATACTTCGATGTGGAGCGTGATTATGGTAAGGAGAATTTGAGCATGACATTGATCGGACGTCCAGAAAACTTCAAGGAGCATCACGGAATCAATATAGTGATGGCCGAAATGTTCCTCGATGGTTTTAAGGCACACCAATCTCATTCTTGATAATCACCACAACATATGACGGAAGAAAATCTTACACCATATATCCCTATCGGAACTTTATTCAAATACCTGCTCAAGGATTACCGTAGGGAGCGACAGCGCACCATTCATATGGAGGCCCAAGTCAGAAGTCTGTTAAAGCGGAACGCCTATCTTGAGCAGGAAATAGGCAAAGTAAAGCAAAGACTGCTGAAGAAGGTGGAAAAGAGTGAGAAACAGATTGATTACTCGCAGGAAATCAGCCGGCTGCACCAGGCTGTTTCCTGCCGGAACAACACGATAGAGCAGCTCAGGAATGAGAATGCCCGACTGAAAAATGAACTCGATACGTATTTGCTGTTTCTCGGTAAGATTTAAGTCCTACCATCCGAACCCGGAAACAGTGTAATTCGTAGCGGCAATATACAGAACTATGTACTTTACTCAAGACGATATAAAACGAATCAAGGAGGCTTCCAAAGGCAGGCTCCTCGATGTTATCGGTGACTTCCACGAACTGCGCAAACGGGGGGCCGAATATAAATGCGAATGCCCTAAATGCCATGGACAGGAGAAGTTGCATATCTCTCCGGCCAAACAGATTTTCAAATGCTTCAGTTGCCCGGATATAAAAGGCAAGGAACCGCTGGACTATCTGCAGAGGGCAGAAGACATGCAGTTCCTGGAAGCATGTGATTACCTGGCACGCAAATTCAATGTACTGCTCGATCCGAAGCCGGAGAAAAAGGCTCCCAAAGCCGCCAAAATGAAAAAACGGAGCAAGGAGGCCAAGGGAGAAAACGTAGATACATTCTGCGCCCGTATGCTTGCCGGCAGCGGGCTGACCTATCAGGACGTGACGGCACATATCTTCAAGAAGGGAGATACACAGAGCATTTTCGAGGCGAAGACTTTCCGTCCGGGAACCGTTGACGAATACGGCAATATCGTTGATGGGGATGATGTCATCATCGAATATTACGACCTGGACGGCATGCCGGTCACTTACACCCGTAAACTTCCGGGGCGTGGCAAGCAGGAACTCAAAGTGTATTACCGCGTCCGCTGGCAGTTCCCGGACGAACACCGGGATGAGAAAGGAAAGCCATTCAAATACAAATCCCCTGCACAAAGCGGAACCCCCATCTATATTCCGGAGCGCATGAGACAGATGTACAAGAGGAAAGAGCAGTTCCCAAGACTCTACATCCAGGAAGGGGAAAAGAAAGCGGAAAAGGCATGCAAGCACGGTATCCCCTCCATAGCGGTCAGTGGCATCCAGAACCTGGGACAGAAAGGGGCGTTGCCGGAGGATCTTGTCAAGATAATCACTGTCTGCGGGGTCAAGGAAGTGGCTTTCATTTTTGATGCGGACTGGAATGACCTATCCCGTAACATTAAGTTCAATGCTCCAGTTGATTTTCGACCACGCAGTTTCTTCTCCGCTGCTCGAAACTTCAAGGAATACATGCGTATGCTGAAGAACCGCGGCATCATGGTGGAAATATTCATTGGCCACATCAACAAGAACGATGAAGGCGACAAGGGACTGGACGACCTCTTGGCCGATAAGCTGGCCGGTCATGAAGAGGAACTGGCCGAAGACCTGGAATTTGCCTGCAACGAGAAGTCCGGAATGGGAAAGTATGTGGAAGTGTTCAAAATCACCACATGGAATGACCAGAAGCTACGGGAATTATGGAACCTGCACAGCCATGAGAAATTTGCCGAGCAGCACCGCGAGGTCCTGCAGGAGCTTCCGGAATTTATCTTTGGCCGCTATGCCTGGAAGTTTGACGAGAACGGCAAATTGGTATCTGCCCTACCCTATGATGAGGATGAGAAATTCTGGAATGAAGATTATAAGGAAACGAACGGTAATAGGGTGCCGGTATTTGAATATGATTATGTGGCCGCCAAGACTTTTTTCCAAAACCGGGGTATCGGCCGTTACCGCCTGCTCGATACCAAACTCTGGACATATATCCATCTGGAGCCGCCGGTAGTCCGCACCATTGACGTGGAGGACGCACGCGATTTCATGTTCGCCTTTGCCGAACAGAACTGCAGCCGTTTCGTCAACAACCAGCTGCTCAAGGGAGGCTCGCAATACGTCGGACCGTTCCAGATGTCAAGGCTCGCCTTCATCCAGCCGAACTTCATCTCCCCGTCCCGTGACGAGCAATATTTCTATTTCCGCGACCGTTGCTGGCACATCACCCAGCATGAGGTCAAGGAAGTGGGATATGAAAGCATCACCCACCAGATATGGGATGAACAACGGAAGAACACCGATGCCAGGTACCTCGGCCACCCCCTCATTATATTCAGGGAGAAGGACGGCAGGTATGACTACGAACTCTCTCCGGAAGGCAGGAAATGCCACTATCTCCAGTTCCTTATCAATACCAGCAATTTCACCTGGAGAAAGAGGCCGGAAGAGATTGAGGAGAGTGAAATCTTTGAAAACAATCTTCATCTGCTTTCTAAGATGTGCGCCATCGGCTACATGCTGATGGAATGCAAGGACGCGAACGTGACACGTGCCGTTATCGGCATGGACGGCAAGCAGTCGGAAGTCGGTGACAGCAACGGACGCAGCGGCAAGTCACTTGTCGGTGAGCTGATGCGCCAGGTTGTCGATACAGTCTATATATCCGGGAAACGGACGGACATCTTCAACGACAGCTTTATCTGGAATGACATCGACGAACGGACACGCCTGGTATTCATCGACGATGTCATGCTGAACTTCAACTTCGAGTTTCTGTTCCCCAATCTCACCGGAGACTGGACCGTGAACAAAAAGGGTGGCGCACGTATTACTTATCCGTTCGCCAAATCGCCGAAAGTATATATTCCTACGAACCACGCCATCCGCGGTACCGGTTCCAGCTATACCGACAGGCAATGGCTGATAGCCTTCTCCGATTTTTATAATGACAAGCACAAGCCCATGGATGATTTCGGGGTACTGTTCTTTTCCGAATGGGACTTCACCCAGTGGAACCTGACCTGGAACATGCTGGCCAACTGCATACAGCTCTATCTTAAATTCGGGGTCGTGCAGGCACCGGGCGAACGCCTGCAGCAGCGTAAGCTAAGGCAGGAGATTGGCGAGACCATCATATCCTGGGCGGACGAATACTTCAGCAGCGAGGAGCACTGTCACCGTACCCCACGCAAGGAAATCTACGATAATTTCCGAAACTATGATCCGCAACAAAGTAAATATATCAGTTCCACCGCCTTCAAGGACAAGATAAAAAAATACTGCGAATGGAAGGGCTGGGTGTTCAACCCACACAAGTATGACGCCAAAAGCGGTCTGCCTCTCTTCCTGGACAAGGACGGGAAACCGGTTATAGATGACAAGTCCGGAGGAGTGGAATACTTCACCATAGGAAAGACTGCCGGAGAGCAAGTGCCCCAGAATGAGCCGCTTGAATTACCGTTAGCCAATCCGGACAACAAACTTGCATTCTGATGGGCGAGACACATTCCAGTATCATGGCCAGGCTCATGCCACTCTACGAGATGGCACCCGAACGTTTCATGGCATTCTATGATGCGGTCTATCTGATGTGTGTCGATCTGCCGGAAGGCTGCCGGTTCCGTATCTCAGACCGTTGCCGGGAAAAAGACCTGGAACTGTTCCGGGACATCGTGAAGACTCTCATTGCGGAACAGCCTTACGACAAGTATGCAGGACAATTGGAACTGTCGGATGATATGGAGTATGTGCGGCGGACAACCGGCTTTAAACCTTCCGGGAACCGCTTCATCCCGAAATGGAGAAAGGGATAGGATATGCCAATTTATTATGATGTAAAGATACATATTTTCAACGAATTACGCAAACAATCATGCTGAAAAAAGAGCACAAAATATTGGTGGTCGTTTCTCCGGAACCGGCTGAACGCAAGAGACTGTTGAGCCGCCTGGCAGTACGGCTCGGCTTCGCACTCATCCCTTCGGATGCGGCGAAAATCATATCGAACGACATCTACGGCATAGACCTGGCGACGGCCTATTTCGTTTTCTGCAGCAGCTACAATTTCCGTGGAGCCGTACTCACCAACCAGCGCTTGTATGAAATGGCGGCGCGAGGCTTGTGTGTGGCTGTAGGAGTCCGTTCCATTCCCCGTGAATATGAATTCATCTGCAAGGTGTTCTATCCGGAAGATTTTCCGTGATGACATTCCCGGAAAACACAATGCGGAGTATTCTTGAAAGTGTATATTAGGTATTTGTCTGCATCCGGCTGTGCGTGAGTACAGCCGGATGCAGTTTTTTCTTCTGCCCCTTCCCCCCTCCCCCCAACCCGTCATAATAACGATTCGGACAAACGTGCATGGAAGTGGCAACAGACATGAGAATTCCCGGAGGGGGTATATTATTCTTTTTTTATTCTTCTTTTTAAAATTGGACTACCTTAAAAAACAGAGAAAAAATCGTGCATTCGTACGGATGTGCGGAATTAAGTACATATTATTCTGATATACAAATATTTATAAGCGTACAAATTCCGCACGAATCGTGCACGAATAGCGCACGAATTGTACTTTTCTTCAAAAAACGGCAAAAAGTACGCAAACGAAAGAATTAGTACGGTTTTGTACGCTTTTTGTACACTTATAACAGCCTGACATTCAACAATATAAAAGATAAACCATGTACAAAAGCACTGTCGCACGATTTTTATACTATATCCGTATAAGGCCTTGGCTATATTATCGGTATTTTGTATATTTGTATAAAAATCAATGCTTTAAATGACAAAGAAAGACCGATTTGTGTGTTGGCTCCCTTGCAAGCCTTATGTCAAGCAATTCCTGCTGTACAATTTCAATGCCCCGGACGACACCTGGACCGAAATAGTCAATCTGTCCCCGGACAAGGAGCTACAGAACGACTTCCTTTCCAGGCTTGCAAAACCCGGACGATACGAGAACAGATACCGGAACCTGGCACGATATACCGCCAACGTGGCGGTGGAGATACGCCGTGATGACTTCTACCGATACGGATGGGCGATGTCGAATACCGAAGTGGTGGCGTTCGGCAGCAAGGTGGAAAGACGGATCAAGCAGATGCTTTTCCTCTATCTCGACACCCATGTCAGTATCGGAATCCCACTCTCGACCGCCATCCGCAACTTTCAGAACAGCTTCGGCTTTGATGACGACACCTGGTCTTATGAGACTATCCGCAGGGAGTATAACCGGCATGGATATAGGAAAACGGTGGAGAATACCACGATTTTAGACTTTATTAACCGTATAATTTTGGGGAAGTTGTCCGAATTCGGGACAATTTCCCAGCAGGGAAAAATGGCTTATGAAAGCAATGCATTATGATTTTGAAAACGTCGGAGGATTGTTGCAGGTGATTGCCGTGCCTCCGGCCTCGTTCGTGCAAATCCGTAAGGACTATGCCGCCGGTCTGAACTATCTGGAACTCCGCAACCGGGAGGATATTGTTTCCATACCGGTATATGCCAATGACACCTATTCCTATAATGAAGACAAGGAGGTGAATGACGCGGGGGACTGCTGGAACGTTTCCATTGAAGGGGTGATTCCGAAACTTTCCCCGGCAAACCATCAGCTGACGGAGATGCTGGAGCGTGGCTTGTGGTATGTACTGGCAGTGGACGGCAACGGAGCGGTCCATTGGTGCGGGCAGGAGGACGCACTCATGCTGTTCGCCACAAACAAGACAAGCGGACGTTCCGTGTCGGAACGGAACGGCACCTCATTCACGTTCACCTGCATCCAGGATGAACCGACCTCCTATATTGAAAACATGGAGGAAATATAACCGTACAACGTCCTTTGCTGACACACAACACTCTTTCAGTCAAACATTTATATGTCCGCTGACGGTGCCCGATGTCCTTGGGTACCGTTTTTTTTGCGTTTTTCTTTGCGCAAAAATAAGTTTTATGAACGAGACAGTTATCACATTATTCGGAACGATTGATCGGTATTGGTACAATAAAAATTATCTGAAATACTTTCTTGACAAGGCCAAAGGCCAGCCCGTACGCTTGAAGGTTTCCAGTTATGGCGGTGATGTGGCCGAAGCGGTCGCCATGTCCGCCTTGATGGCCGAGCACGGCAATGTGACGGTGGAGTTCATCAGCTTCAACGCTTCGGCGGCCACCATATTGGCGTTTGGCGCCAAGTCCATCGAGATGCACGAGGACGGCATGTGGCTGGCGCATAAATGCAGCCTGGGAGTGGACATCTGGGGCCAGCTCAATGCGGACCAGTTGGAGGACACCATCAAGGATTTGCAGAACAAGAAGAAAAGCGCGGAAGCCATTGACCTGATGATTGCACAGAAGTACATCAGCCGAAGCGGTAAAACCCTGAAGGACATTATCACCCTGATGGAAGAGGAACGCTGGATGCCTGCTACCGAAGCCAAAGAGTGGGGATTCGTAGACAAGATTATTCCCGGCACCCATAAGAAGCCGCAAGTGACCGATGAAATAACCGATTGCTTTACCGCGCTTGGTCTGCCATTGCCGGCTATTATTTCAGAAGATAAGCCGGAACCGGAAGGTCGTGACAAAAACCTGGTCTCCCAGATTATCGACGGTATCAAAGGGCTGTTCCCTACCGGCAACAAGACCGACATTTCTAATTCAACAAATACAGTTATGCGTAAAGAATTTACTTTCATCAACCAGATTCTCAATGGCGAAGGCGTTGAGGAGAAAGACGGCAAGATTACCCTGACCGTCGAAAACTTGCAGGCCATCAACGAAGCCCTCAAGACAGCCAACGAAGCCAAGAGCAAGGCTGAGAATGACCTGGCAACTGCCAACACCGCCAAACAGACGGCTGAAAACAGCCTGACGGCGGTAGTCAATGACCTTGACAGCTTGAGCGACAGCGTCAAGAATGCCGCCGACAACAAGGCGAAGGTACAGGTCATCCGCGACATCGTGGCAAAGATACCGGGTGCGGAGACCGCCAATAAGCCGGAGGCATCAGAAGACAACAAGTTTGCCGACATCGCCACCGACCCTATCAACAGTTTTGAGAATGAATAACATCTAAACGATTCTATTTATGGATTTTAAAGCACCTATTGACATTACCGCCGTTCTGACCGCGGTAAAAAAGCACAAGGACATCCTGAAGGCGGTCGACAAGCTCGACGCTTCGGAAGTTCTGAAGCATTTCACGCCGGTACCGGGCATTACAGACTCGCTGGAACTGGGCAAGGTCGAAGGCGGAAGTATTTCCGGCAAGTACACCGGCAAGTTTACTGCCGGCAAGTATCTGGGCAAGATTGTTCCGCGTCGTCTGGTCGTCCGCCCCGTCGTGATGGAGATGTCCGATGAGCCGGAACGCTACCGCCGCACCTACATTGCCGAGGTTCCCGGTACACTCCGCAAGGAACACCCGTTCGAGCTGTGGCTGATCAACCACGGGCACGAACTGGCTTCCAACGACCTGCTGTTTGCCATCTTCACGGCAAAATACAGTGCGGATGAAAAAAAGACGGACATTCAGGACTCCTTCGACGGTGTCGGTACCATCGTTACCGAAGGCGAGGCAGTCGGAGATATTTCCAGTGCGGAAGGTAATGTGTATGCCACCGGTGAACTGTCCCGCGCCAACATCGGAGAGAAACTGCTGGAAATGTGGCGCCACATGCCGCGTACCTTCAAGCGCAAGAAGAACATCAAGATGTTCATTTCCGATGATTTGGGTGACATGTACGACGACTGGCGCAAAGATGAAGGCACCATCGTCATCGGACTCAAAGAAGACACTTCCGATACGCAGCATCTTCTCGGTTCCAACAACCGTTGTGAGCTGGTGCGCGTTCCGAACCTTCCCGACGGCAGCCAGTTCGTCATGCTGACCACTAAGGAGAACGTATGCTACGGCTTTGA
>OHGK01001234.1_pt1 | contig 14188 bp, 13 predicted proteins | sample 1567671 | NCBI WGS metagenome assembly OHGK01 (sample SAMEA3879577, study PRJEB24766) | human gut metagenome | biome: human-associated habitat; feature: feces | place: USA | collected 1985/1987 | reverse complement strand
AAACTTTGCCGTCGACGTAACCCGTGTCGTTGCAAAGAGGGCAAGATGGTTTACTTTCGAAATCTTCTTCGCAAAAACCGTATTTTTTAAGCGTTTTTTGATATTCTAAACGAGCTTTTTCGACAGTTTTCGACATATCTTCGTCGCTTGTCATAGCCGAAAAAGACGCGTCGATATACGCCTTGTTTGCACGCGAAATTTCCTCTGTTTCAAAGGCTTTTTTTGCAATTTCCTGCGCCTTGGCTCTTTGTGCGTCTATTTGTTTTTGACGCTCTGCGAGCGTTTTTTGCATAACTCTTCGTTTCATATCACCACTCGATGTCCTTCAAACTGTCTATGCTGGTTATCACGCTTTTCAGCTCTTCTTGCGAATACGTGCGCTCTTCAAACGTCTTTTCTCTCGTCTTTTGACCGCTCTGCAAAGGCGTAAACTTCTTTGCGTCTTCAAGCGTATTGACGCCGTTTGCCTTGTAGGTCGAAAGCAACTGATTGACGAATGCGGTCGGATACGTCTTGCCCACTGCCTGCTCCGCGGCATAAAGAATTATATCGTCGCCAAATCCCCACGTTACGCTCCAGGTGCGATAGTATTCTCTATCCTGACTCGTAACCGTTCTCGATCGTCCGCTTGCCTCGATAATGCGCTTGATTTTGCTGTCGAGCTCGATTTGCGAGAGCATGTATTCGTCTATGCTTTTTGCGCTCAACAAGCCTTGTTTGTAGAACTTGTCAACGACGTTGTTCATGCCGTCAAGAGTGCGCACGCTGGATATAAAGCAGTGATGCGCAATCTTCGTGAGTGCGTCGAGGTCGAAACCTTTTGCAGTCCACGGCACGATGTACACCTCGATTTCATGCTCGAAAGATTCGTAATAAATGCCCAAATTTTTGTTGACGGCAACGGCGATTTCTTTGAGGTGTTCGCGATGCGATTGATAGTCGTTCATCTCCTCTGCCGTGAATATGGACATACGATAAAATTCGTCGAGTTTTGAATCGAGCTTTTTGAAGTTTTTTGCGCCTTTGAGCGTCTTTGCCGCAGCAAGCACGGCGTCGAGCTCGTAGCCCCAACTGCGAGTCCATTTGAGGAGCATTTGCTTTTCTTCGAGTTCCGCTCCGCCCTTTCTTCCGAGCGCGACAAGCACTTTTTGCATTTGCTCGGATTGTTGGTCGTATTCTGAAAGTTTGTTTTCTACGTCGCTTGCAGTGCGTACGCCGTCGGCAACCCAGTTGCGCGCAACGGTGAGAATGTACGGATACCTCACACCCATGCCCTTCAAATTGATGCAGTATTGCACGATCATGAGCATTGCGTCCTGTTCGAGCTTGCTCTCGTCAAGAAACATATAATACTCGTTATATTCGTTGGGAGTGAGCATACGCTCGGGGAAAAGCTTTTGAAGGTGCACATTGAAATCGTTCCACTTTTCGCTCTTGTATTTCTTGGGCGTTTGCATGGAGTGTTTCAAGCTCAAATATTGCACTTCGAGCGGTTGTTTGCTCACGATTTGTACAAGCCCCATATCCTCGAAATAAGAATATGCGGATATGATGTCCGCCTCGGTCATGTCAAGACGCGCGCAAAGTTCCTGCACGCTGTTTTCCTTTTGCGGCGTCATACAAAGATACAAACCGTAAAGATAAACTTTTATTTGCTTTTCGTCGCAATAGGGCAAATGCTCGTTGATAAACAAGTTGTCCACGAGCGTAAACGTTTCCATCAAAAAGTCGCTTTGAAATTTTGCAAAACCCACGATAATCACTCCTTTTATACGGAGTATAATCATAACACAAAAAAAAACTACCGCCAACGCAAAATTTTGAATGATTTTCAAAAGACAATATGTTGTGCTTAATCGGAGATTTGGCGACAATAATAATTAAAAATTAATAATGAATAATTGCGGGAGGGGATACCACACACCCCGATTGCTCAAACGGCGTTGCGGCAAAGGCAATCGCCCACATCGTCATTTAGAGCGCAAGCGTGGGAATCCCCTAAATAGAAACGAAAATCTTTTGGGCGATTGCTATAACCGTATTTGTTCTCGCAATCACTAACCGCGCAAGCCCTCTTTGCTCTCAAAAATAAGACGGACAAAATCTCAAACCGCAATTCCGTGCGAGTGCTTGCTTGGTGATAGCGTGCTTTGCACGCAAGCGGTTAAAGAGCGCGAAAAAGCCTGCCAACATAGACAGGAGCGTACTCGTTGTACATGAATGTTTATGGGGCAGGCTTTGACAAAACTATTTATAATGAGAAAAAATTTTCCAAATCGATGGATAACACGGAAGCACCCCTTGAATGGCAACCCCTAATTTATAAAAGCGCAATATTTGGATGAAGAGCGCGAAAAAGCCTGCCAACATAGACAGGAGCGTACTCGTTGTACGTGACTGTTTATGGGGCAGGCTTTGACAAAGCTATTCGCCAAATAGTGCGCTTTTATTCGCTGCGCAGAGCAATAGCCGGATCCTTCTTCGCCGCAATCCTTGACGGGATGAAACCTGCAAGGATGCTCAAAAGCATGCTGACAAAGAACATTCCGAGACATTGCCACCAGGATACCGAAACAAGGTTTTCGATGCCTAACAACAACTTGATTACGACATTTCCGATGACACATACAATGACAGAGAAAACGATTCCGATAAGTCCCGAATATCCGCCGAGTATTGCGGATTCGGCAATAAAGACACGGGATATATCTCGTTTTCTTGCGCCGATGGAACGAAGCACGCCTATTTCTTTGCGACGTTCGAGCACGGACGTATAGATGATGATTGCAATCATTATGGTAGACACAATAAGCGAGATTGCGGCAAATCCTACGAGCACGCCGGTTATGGTATTGACCATTGTATTGACAAATTCCATCATGGACGATAGCGAATCCGTATAGTTTATGTCGTTCTTTCCCAAAAAGTTTTCAACCTCTTGCTTTGCCTCAAAACTGGTGCAATAGAAATCGATACTTTGCGGATACTCCTTGTCGATAAAGCCCAAAATGCGCATAAGCGATGCATGCTGATTGTTGTCGGGGTTGCTTGTGTCCACCTCAACAGAATCGCCAATTCTCACTTTGTAATCGCGTCTTTCGAGTTCTCTTTCAGTCGGATCGGTCTTTTCGAGTTTTTTTGTAAAATCGTACTCGTATACACTGACAACGCTTTCATACTCGGCTTTCTTCTGCGTCGAGCCTTCTATGGATTCAAGCGCTTTGTTATAGAGCTTTTGCATAGCTTTGACCGCTTCATGATTTTGAGAATGCGACAGCAATGTTTCGGTAAGCTCTTTTGTATAACCTATAACGCCGTTGATTGAGCTTGCTATCGCACCTTTTTTGGGGCGAACAACACCGACTACTTTAATCGTATCCGTGCCGTCTGCAAATCTCATGGCGCGAGCGTTGACATAATCCTTTTCAAGTTTCGATCTGTCATTCATAACCCATGTGTCAGAACCCTCTTGCTTGTCAAGATAGTCGACATTTGTCATGACTTTGTATTCCAGACCGAGCAAATCGTCAAGCGAATACGGTTGTTCGACAAAGGCTTTTGCATTTCCGAGCATACTGTTGATAAGCAACGAAGACAGGTCTGCGCTCGATTTAAGCCCGAGCATAAATAGTTGATAGTCGATGATTGTGTTGTTTTCGCTTACGACGACTACGACTTCGTTTGCTTTTTCAGGCCACTTGCCGCCGACAATTTCGTATTGTGCGTTTACAAGATCTGTATTGCTTGATATTTCGCTCCATGGTTCACCGATCATGCTTGACAAATACGAGAGGGCTTGAGTTATTGTCATTTGAGAGCCCATAATATCGAATTTCATATTTTCGATGTCAAGATTTTTCAGCCCGGGAGTGGTTTTTGCAATATTGACAAATTGCTCGAACAATCCGTACATGTTTTCGGAATACGGCGTTGTCTTCATGTAGTTGTTTTTATCTTTTGGATCGTCGACATATACGTTAAATGTCGTCCCGTAATTGTATTTGACCGTCGCCAAGTTATGATCGAATTCGTTTTCGATCTTCTTTTTCAGGCTATGCAGATCGTTCGGCTTGCCTTTGATGATTTTTGGGATAAGATTTCCGAGCACCAATTCGCCTTTGAACACATCGTCAGCGACAGGCTCGTTGCTTGTTGACGATCCACCGAATCCCATAAGATCCTGCATCAGCGACATAACGTCCATGCTTGACTTGTTGACGGTGATGGGATAAGTCGACAAAGCACTCTCCTCCAAACCTCTGACGTACGCAGAAGCGCCGTTTGAGAGCGAGAGAACAAGCATGATACCGATTATACCGATTGAACCGGCAATCGACGTAAGCAACGTGCGGCCTTTTTTTGCCAAAAGGTTATTCCACGAAAGATTGATTGCGGTGCCGAGTTTCATACCCGCCCTGTCCGCTTTCTTCCACTTGAGGAATTTTTCCTTAAACGACTTTTTCTTGGGCTTTGCCTCTTCTACTCTGACTTCGGACATTTGCACGTCGTCGCCTGACTTTTCGATTTCTATGATTCTTTCCTCGACGCTGTCGTCAACCACTTCGTCGAGAATCTCGTTCTCTTCGTCCTCGCTGTTGTACGGCATTGTATCGCCGACAACTTGCCCGTCTTTTAAATACACGATACGTGTGCTATACTCTTCCGCCAAAGACGGATTGTGCGTAACCATAATGACAAGTCTGTCCCGAGCAACTTCTTTGAGCAAATCCATAACTTGAATACCGGATTCGCTGTCAAGTGCACCGGTGGGCTCGTCCGCAAGGATGATTTCGGGGTTGTTTACAAGCGCACGAGCGATTGCAACGCGTTGCATTTGACCGCCGGAAAGTTGATTCGGTTTTTTCTTTGCCTGCGCTTCAAGCCCGACTTTTCTCAACGCTTCGAGAGCGCGCGCCTTTCTTTCCTCGCTTTCAACGCCGGCAAGAGTCAGGCTCATCGCGACGTTTTTGAGGATATTCATGTGCGGAATAAGGTTGTAGGATTGAAATACGAAGCCAATGCGGCGGTTGCGATAGGTGTCCCAATCGACGTCGTCGTACTCTTTTGTGGATACGTTGTCGATTTGAATATCGCCGCTTGTATAGCGGTCAAGACCGCCGATAATATTTAACAGTGTGGTTTTTCCGCAGCCGGAAGGACCGAGAATTGAAACAAATTCGTTTTTTCTGAACTCTATGGATACGTCGTGAAGCGCGAGAACGCTCTCTTCCTCCACCATGTATTCCTTGGTGATATCTATAAGTTTAAGCATAAAGCCTCTGGATTGTATGATTTATTTGGCGAATCATATAGTCCCGATACGGCGAATTTCCGCCATAGAAATTCCCGTCGGAAGTTCCGCGCTCGGACAAATACGGCATTGTATTTCACGTCCGAAAAGTCAAGATTGCGTCAACTTCCCCAATTAATTATACGCTTTTGCGAAACTCTTAATAACTATATTATATGTGGATTATAACACATAAAAATCAAAAAAGATAGTGTTTTTATCCCAAAACCCAACATTTATTTTAAATATGTAGGTTAAAATACGAATGTTTTAATTCTAAATCATATGTTTTAATTCATTTTTGAAATGAACACGACAAAATATCAAAACAATATATAATGAAAATCAATACACGATATGTGTTTTAATCGGAACTTTAAAATTGATATGTCGATGTGTAGGGTTTGTAGCACTTATCGTGTATTCACAAACAAATCTTTGTCGAATTTGTGCCTATTTTTAAACAATATAACACTATTCGTGTATTTTAAGCGTTTTTAGATATTCTTTTTTATCGTTTGAAATGCGAAAACTTTCGCATGCTTTTTGGATGCTTTTGTTGCGTACCCACTTTGGCAAGGTGTTGTTTTCAATATACGGCAAAACTTCATCGTATTGCTTTACAAGCGCAACGCTGACGTACCAGGCAATTGCCATATTGACGTAGTATTCGTTTGAGGAAACCGAAATCACTTTTTCAAACTTATTCGTTGAAAAATCTTCGTCGAGAAAATATCGCATCGCGCATACTATGCCAAACCTAACGGTATACGTCTTATTAGAACAAAGCCATTTTTCAATGTGCCCCCAAAGTTTATCTACGTTCTTCTCAAAACACTTTGGCGAAAAAGTGTCGCACACCGCCCAGTTGTCGATATACGGCAAAAACACTTCAACTTTTTCTATCGCAACGTCAAAATCTTTTTCGCCAGAAAGCATAATTGAGTGCAGTATGTTTTCTTCATGGTATTCGTGAGGAAGATTGCAAAGAAAAGCGTTTTTATCCTCGTTTGAAAAACTTGCGTCTTTTTCAAGGCTCTTTGCGATTTTGCGAAGAGTGGGCATACGCACGCCGATAATTTTTCGACCGTCTATATTCGGAAGGAGCGAGGAATGAAACTCGCGATATTTTTCGTCCCTGTTTTCAAGAAGTATTTTTTCAATTTTGTCCATAACGCATTGACGGCGTTGCCGTTATTTAAAAAATATTCACGACTGAAATTCAACTTTTATTTTGCCAAATGCAAATCGTTTTTCTCGATATACTTCAAAAGACACTCACAACCCTCAACGATGTCGTCGTAAGTCACGTCGAAATTACCCGTCCACCACGGATCTGCGATATCGCGCGGATTTGAAGAAAAATCCAAAAGCCTGTAAACTTTGCCGGTGTCACCGACGATTTGATTTATCGCGCGCACGTTGCGCTCTTCCATGCCGACGATATAATCGTATTCTTTTGCGTCTTTCGGCGTAATTCTCACCGCTCTGTGAGCAAGCACCTCGACGCCTTCTTCTCTGAGTTTGCGCTGCGCAGGCGGATAAATCGGATTGCCGACTTCTTCAAAAGACGTTGCGGAGGATGCAACACTTACGCAATCTTGCAGGTTGTTGTCTTTTATCATCTTGCTCATCACGCACTCCGCCATAGGCGAGCGGCATATGTTTCCTAGGCACACAAACATAATCTTAACCATAGTTCACCAAATCGAAAAGTACAAATACAAAAATCAGCACTCGAACACAAAGGACAACGGCCCGTCTTGTTGCTGCTCTATGAACATATGTGCGCCGAAAACGCCGTTTTTGACAACGATGCCTTCTTCACGAATTTTTTCGGTCACCCTTTCATAGAGATATCTCGCTCTGTCGGGAAGTTCCGCATGACCGAAATCGGGGCGGTTGCCCGTGCCCTTGCCCAGCGTTCCTGCAAGCGAAAATTGCGACACGAGCAAAATCTCTCCGCCCGCTTGTTTTATATCGAGATTCATTTTGTCGTTCTCGTCCCTGAACACGCGCAGCTTTGCAACCTTGCGCGCAAAATAGTCGGCTTGCTCTTCGGTGTCGCCCTTTTCGATGCCCAAAAATATGGTAAGTCCCGACGGAATTTCGCTTATGAGTTTGCCGTCGACGGACAGTGCGGATTTGAACGTGCGTTGTATAAGTGCTCTCATTATTTCTCCGAAACACCGTTTTAAACATATGTTTTGATATGATAAAACGTTTTTATTGTGATTTTAGATTATTGTTTGTCGTCATTGTCAAAAGACTCTTTTTTGTTTTTGACATTTTGAGGTGGCGATGCGAGATACTGATAGAAATTGCATTCCAGCTCGCTGTTGTACAGCTTTCGCACCTTGTCCGCGCGCCTTCCGAAATACTTTTCAAACGCCTTGTACGACGTGATTGCATACACGCACCATTCATCGAGTTTTTTCGTCATTACACCGAAATCCCTATACAAAAGTTTGAGTTCGTCCTCATCCATAAGTCTTTCGCCGTAAGGCGGATTTGTCACTATAACTCCGTGCGAAAAACGCGAGGAAACCTCACGCATATCGCCCGCTTGCAAATGTATTTTGTCTTTTACGCCGGCTCTTTCGGCATGCTTTAAGGCGAGTTTTATCGCGTCTTTGTTGATATCGAATCCGCTTATATGCAAAACTTTGTCGCGCTTTATGCGCTCCTGAGCCTCTTGCTGAACGATTTGTCGCAAATCAGGCACGTTTGCAAAACTTTCGCATGCAAAATTTCTGTTCATGCACGGCGCAATATCCAGTCCTATAAACGCGGCCTCGACGGGAATCGTGCCCGATCCGCAAAACGGATCTATAAACGCTCTGTCGGGATTCCATACGGAAAGTTCTATCATAGCCGCAGCAAGCGTTTCGCGTATGGGCGCGTCGCCCAAATACGTGCGATAACCTCTTTTGTGCAAGCCTTCGCCCGACGTATCGAGCGTAACCGTCGCTTCGTCGTCGAAAAACGAAACTTCGACGCAATATGTCGCTCCGCTCTCGTCAAACGAACCTCCGAGAGTGCTTGCAAGTTTGGATATGATCGCCTTTTTGGTTATACTCTGAATAGAGCGCAAAGCAAAAAGTTGGCTTTTTGCGGATTTTGCGTCGACAACGATCCTTGCGTCCTTAGTCAATATATCTTGCCAACGCATTGCGTATATGCCGTCGAATAGCTCGTCGAAGGTTTGCGCTTTGAACTTTGCAAGCACGATACGCACCCTGTTTGCCGTGCGCAAAAACACGTTGGCTCGCAACACGTCTTTAAAGTCTCCTTCAAATTCTATGCGTCCTAAATTCGCTCCGCCGGGAGTGTACCCGAGGCGCAAAAGTTCTCGCTTGCAAACGGCTTCTATTCCGCTTGCAACGGCAACTTCGATATTGAGTTTTCCGTCGAATATACTTTGCATGTCTTATGATTTTTCAACTTTATCTTATTTTGCAATTCACGAATTCTTGTCAAAACCAATGTTTTACCGTGTTGTTTTTATGGTATAAACGTTGGGTTTTGCAATTTACAGCTTTGCTATATCCTTTATGACTTCGCTTGCAAGCACCATGCCCGCAATTGCCGGCGCAAAACATATACTGCCCGGTATATGCCTTCCGTTTTCTTCGGGAGTATCTTTGGGAATAAGCGGCTCTTCCCTTGAATAAACGACTTTTAAGAACTTCACTCCTCTTGATTTAAGCTCCTTGCGCATGACCTTTGCAAGAGGGCAAACGCTTGTCTTGTATATGTCGCAAACCTCGAAATTCGTTCCGAGTTTATTGCCCGTCCCCATGCACGAGATGATAGGCACTCCCGCATTTTTTGCACGAACAATAAGCGCGAGTTTTGCACTCACGGTGTCTATTGCGTCAACTATATAATCAAAGTCTTCAACAGGCACGCTCTGCGCAGTGTCGGGCATATAGAACAAGTCGTACGCAATCGTTTTGCAATCGGGATTTATGGCTTTAATTCTTTGCGCCGCAACCTCGGTTTTGCGCTGTCCCACAGTGTCTACGGTTGCAAGAATTTGCCTGTTGAGATTGCTCTCGGAAAACACGTCGTTATCCAAAACCGCAATCGTACCGACTCCGACTCTTGCGAGAGCTTCAACCACGTAGCCGCCTACGCCGCCCACGCCGCACACCAAAACTTTTGCCGCTTTGAGAGCGTCGATTTTGTCGCCGATGAGCATTTTTGTCCTTGTGTATCTGTCTTCCATTTTGTCCTTATTTTTGTCCTTTTGCGGCATGTTTACGTCCGTAATTTTGTCCGTTTACGTCCGTGTTTTTTGTCCGAACGTTGCACAAATTGCGTTTATATTTTCGTCCGAATCTCAGTCCGTAATAATTCCGCGTCTGCGCAGTTCCTCGCCCGTATTTTCGCGTTTGGGCTTTTCTTCTTTTGTTGCCCATGCGCCGAGCGTGTTTGCGTCTCTTTCGCAGTACAAATCGTAGTAGTTCATCTCGCCTCGCATTCTCTTTTCGTGCAGAGATTTAGTATTGCACCAAATCGTTGACGGAATGCCGACGACAAACATATAGAAAGGTCCCGATATAAGCGATTGAATCGTGTGTCCGTACTCGTGAACGCGTGCGTCTTTTGTCCAGATTTCCGGGCGGTTTGCGTTTACGAAAATAAACGAGCCGAGCGAAACTCCGCCCCAGTTGCCATCGTGATACGTGAGCACCGCGCCGTGATAAAACTCATGCTTGCAGTGAGCGTATTTGAGGAAAAACACAAGTCCCAACAGCGTTTGCAAAATCCCCCATGTACATTGCACAAGCCAGTATAACGTATATTTTATTACCTTTGAAACTTTCATATTTTCACCTAGATTTATTGTACACCAAACAACAGGATAAATCAACCTTGCAATGCGCCGCGCTGCTTTATTTTTGCCACCGCTCCAAAACTTCTTTTTGCTCGGTGAGAAAACGATTACGGGATTTTTACGTCTATTTCACCGCAAAAACGCAAACAACAATTGACATCAACACGAATTGTGTATTATTATATATATACAATAAATAAAGGACAGAAAAATGCTGCACAGTTGCTTCCCCGAAAGATTGAAATCTCTGCGTCAAGAGAAAAACATGCTCCAACAAGACCTTGCGGAGCATCTCAAGGTGTCAAAATCCACCATATCGGGCTGGGAAGTGGGCAGAAATCAACCGAACTACGACACTTTGATTGAATTGAGCATCTTCTTCGGCGTGTCGGTTGACTACCTCATCGGCAGAAGAAACTACTAAAATCAAAAGCACTCAACGAGTGCTTTTTTGTTGCATTGTACACAATGCTACCACGGCAATTTGCCGACAATCGCATATATGACATTTCAAGAGAGAATGAAAGAATTACGAAAAGAGGACGGCATCACTCAAAAGACGTTGGCGGAAGCAATCGGCACAACTTGCGACTGCATCGGATTTTGGGAACACGGCAGAAGCGAGCCGTCCATAACTGAAATCATCGCCCTAGCGAAATATTTTGGCGTAACGACAGACTATTTGCTCGGCGTTGCCGACTCATATTGAAAAAAAAAGCACTCAATGAGTGCTTTTTTGTTGCTTACTTTTTTGGAGCAAGTCGTGCCTGACGCAATTATTCGCCAAATAGCGCGGTCATTGTTTGAATGCGTGATAAATTGAATTTATAGCCTTCTCATAATCGAAGGTGTCCACACCCACGATGATATTAAGCTCGGAAGAGCCTTGGTCTATCATGCGGACGTTGACGTTTGCGTCGGCAAGTGCGCCGAAAAGGGTTGCGGCAGTGCCCTGTCTTGACGCCATATTGTGTCCGACGGTTGCGATGAGGGAAAGTCCGCTGTGGATTTCGATATTGTCGGCGTTTATGGACTCTTGAAGAGCGGCAAGCACCTTTTGCATTTTGCCGGCGATGTACTCGTCGCGAATGACGACGGAAAGCGTATCTATGCCCGACGGCACGTGCTCGAAAGATATTCCTTCAAATTCAAGCACGGAAAGCACTTTTCTGCCAAAGCCGATTTCGGAGTTCATCATATCTTTTTCGATATTGATGATGGTAAAGCCTTTTTTGCCTGCGATACCGGTGATGATTTTTTTGTTTTTCGGCAGATTTTTTTCGGCAACTATCATAGTGCCGTGATAGGTCGGATTGAAAGTGTTTTTGATATTGATGGGGATTCCTACGCTACGCACGGGGAATATGGATTCGGGATGCAAAACCTCCGCTCCCATATACGCAAGCTCGCGAAGTTCGCGATAGCTCAAAAAATCGATGATTTCGGGGCTGTCCACAACTCTTGGATCGGCGGTCAAAAATCCGTCCACGTCCGTCCAGTTTTCGTAGGCATCCGACCCGGAGGCGCTTGCCAGCAGTGCTCCGGAGATATCCGAGCCGCCGCGCGGCAGCGTGTGGATGCGGCCGTCCGCGCCGCCGCCGTAGAAGCCGGGCATGACGGCACGCTCCATGTCGTGGAGCCTGTGCATTAGCGCCTGCTCCGCCAGCTTGTGCTGCGGGACGCCGTCAGCGTCAAAGAAGTGCAGCTCCGCCGGGTCGAGAAACGGCCAGCCCAGCAGGGCTGCCAGCATCCGCCCGCTGAGGTATTCGCCGCGGCTGGCGCAGTATGCAGCAGACGCGCCGGAGCGCAGGTCCTTTTCGATCTGCCGGAGTTCCGCCTCCAGATCGATGCTGAGACGGAGCTCCTGCGCGATCTGCCGGAACCTCACAGCGACAGGTGCAAAGGCAGTCTCGGGGTCTGTGCCTGTTTTTACAGCGGCATGGCAGTCATACAGCAGATCCGTCACCTTTTTGTCCTCCGCAGAGCGCTTTCCCGGGGCGGAGACCACGACAAAGCGCAGCTCCGGGTCTGCCGATACGATGCGCTTTACCTGCCGGAAGCGGGCTGCGTCTGCCAGAGACGTGCCGCCGAATTTTGCTGTTTTCATAGGGCGTCTCCCTTCAAAAGATCGTCCATATCGTAAAGACCGGGCTGCCTGCCGCAGAGGAAGACTGCTGCCCGCAGCGCACCCTCAGCGAACAGCCGCCGGTCATGCGCCTCGTGCTTCAGACTCAGCGTCTCGGCTCCGGTCGAGATCAGCACCTCATGGATGCCGGTCACACTGCCGAGGCGGATGGAGGATATGCCGATTTCGCTGTGGTTTCGCGGTGAAAAGCCGCTGCGGCCGCACACAAGCGCTGCCTCCGGCCGCTCTTTTTGAATGGCGGCGGCGAGCATACGCGCCGTGCCGCTCGGAGCGTCCGCCTTGCGGCTGTGATGCGTCTCCACGATCTCGATCTCCGCCTCCGGAAACAGGCGCGCGGCCTCGCGCACAAGGCCGCAGAGCGCCGCAATACCGAGACTCATGTTGCCGGAAAAAAAGACGGGGATCTGCTCTGAGGCGCGCTCGATGCGCGCGCGCTCCCGCTGCGTGTGTCCGGTGGTGCCGATCACGATGGGAAGGCCGTGCTCCAGCGCAAAGTCAAGCGCGCCTTCGGTCGCGGTGTGAAAGGAAAAGTCGAGCACGATGTCGGCAGGCTCCAGAACTTCGGAAAAGGACGCAAACGCGCCGTTTCCGCTGCGGCTGACCATGGGCCCTGCGGTGCAGTCCGCAAATCCGGCGTCCAGCAGCGCGCGAAGCGCTCTGCCCATCGCGCCGTTTGCGCCGTGCAGAAGGATCCTTGTCATCTCAAACACCCCATGCTTCGAGCGCGTTCAGAAGGACGACCCGGCGTCCTTCCTCCATCGGGGTGAGCGGAAGACGCAGCGTGTCGGTGCCGTAGCCCATTTTTGCCAGCGCCGCCTTGACCGGAATGGGATTGACCTCGGAAAACAGCGCGTCTATGACGGGCAGCAGACGGCACTGGAGCGCCGCAGCGCCGCGCACATCGCCGGAGAAGAACAGCTCGCACAGCCGAACCGCCTCCTTGGGCAGCACATTGGAGAGCACGGAGATGCAGCCCTCGCCGCCCATGGCGAGGATGGGTACGATCTGATCGTCGTTGCCGGAATAGACGTCCAGATGAGCCTCTGCCTTGTGAAATAGCGATACGATCTGCGAGATGTTTCCGCTTGCCTCCTTCACAGCGGCGATGCGCGGATGCCCGGCAAGTGCGGCGCAGGTCTCGGGCAGCAGGTTGCAGCCCGTGCGGGAGGGAACGTTGTAGACGACAATCGGCAGACTGGTCTTTTCAGCAATCTCCGTGTAGTGCGCCACCAGTCCCTCCTGCGTGGACTTGTTGTAGTAGGGGGTGACGACCAGCTGCGCCGCCACGCCGAAGTCCTTGACGACATTCGCCGCGTGGATGACCTCGCGCGTGCAGTTGCTGCCCGTGCCGGCAATGACGCAGGCGCGGTCTTTCGCGCGCTCGGCGACGAAGCGAATGACCTCAATGTGCTCATCCCACGTCATCGTCGATGGTTCGCCCGTCGTGCCCGCGGCAATCAGCGCGCTCACGCCGCCCGCAATCTGGCTTTCTACGAGGTTGTCCAGCGCATCCCAGTCGATTTCGCCGTTCTTGAAAGGCGTAATCAGCGCCGTACCAGTGCCTGTGAACAAAGGTTTCATTGTGATAACTTCCTTCCAGATATTTATACGATTTTTGCATTACACCCGGTGCGGAATGTACCCCTTGCGGCAGAGCAGCTCCGCCGTCAGGATGCCGCCGCCCGCCGCGCCGCGCACCGTGTTGTGGCTCAGGCAGACAAAGCGGTAGTCGAACAGCTTATCCTCGCGCAGACGGCCGATGGACACGCCGAAGCCGTTCTGGAAATCGCGGTCAAGGCGAGTCTGCGGGCGGGAGGGGTCTTCAAAATACTGCAGGAAAGGCTTGGGCGCGCTCGGAAGCTCCAGGCGCTGCGCTTCCGTCTCGTAGTTCGCCCAGCGTTCCTTAATC
>OHGK01001222.1_pt1 | contig 14280 bp, 14 predicted proteins | sample 1567671 | NCBI WGS metagenome assembly OHGK01 (sample SAMEA3879577, study PRJEB24766) | human gut metagenome | biome: human-associated habitat; feature: feces | place: USA | collected 1985/1987 | reverse complement strand
AAAAATCGAGCCAAAAATCCTGCTAATGGACAAGGCGGTCGTTACTCTGTTAATTTGTTCATTTAGGGGTGGCGAGCGACAATCGCACACTACCTCTATGCCCTTTTGACCTTGTAAATGTGATAATGGCAAATACAATGTTGCCGAGATTGGCTATCATAAGAATAATAAAAGGTTTATCAGCAGAAGCAAGGAACAAAATTAACAATCAGGATTATCTTGAAGAAGCGATTAAAACAATTAACAAGCTGCTCAAAGAATTCAAGAGTAAGGAGTTTTTGACATCCGAACTAATTGAGGGCATTGGTGCTCTTGAAAAGGACATTTTCGAGGTGGATAAGATTGTCAATGAGGACGAGATAAAGTATCTGTTTACACCAAATCCAGCTCATAAAAAAGCTATGAACTTGAAATATAAGTTTGACAGTGAAGGTGAATGGAAGTTTGCAAAAGCTCTTGACGATGATCCGAATGTAATGCTATACACTAAGCTCAAAAAAGGCGGTTTTGTTCTTGAAACTCCGGCAGGAAATTACTCTCCTGACTGGGCGATTGTCTATCAAAAGGGCAACGAGAACTTTGCTATGTATTTTATAGCAGAAACAAAATGGGATCCTCACTGCTTTTATTCCACAGCTCGGCACATAACCGCTAAAACAGAATATTTTTAAGACGGTGTAATACTGTAAAACATGAAACATCCTCATAGATTAAAAAAGCAAGGACCACCCAAGAAAAAAATAGGTGGTCCTTGATTTTAGAGAGATTTTATTTTTAAAGGAGTTAGAAATCAGCTCATTTTATTTGTTTATACCAAAAATATATTTCGTAGTTTGTGTATAGTTTTCGTTTGCTTTTAATATTGTCGTAGGAAAACTCTTGTGATTTACAGCATCGGGAAAGCCCTGGGTTTCAAGGCAAAACGCTGGATTTTCTCCGTATGTTGCTGAATCCTTTCCCATATTGGACAAAACATCGACATAATTTGCTGTATATACATGAACACCTTTTTGAGAAGTATAGCATTTTAATGTGATTCCGCTATCAATACCCTCAGCTTCAGCTGCAAGCACAAATTCTTCATCAGAATGATTCAGCACAAACATATGATCAATACCGTTTGCAAAACCAATCTGCTTGTTTTTTCTGTCAATACCATTTCCAATTAACTTGGGTTCGGTAAAATCAAGCGATGTATTCTTAACGGGAGTTATCTCACCTGTGGGATTGAGGTTTGAATTTATCGGTATGAAGGAATTTGCATTTATTTTCAGCTTGTGATTTTCTGTAACTTTACCGCTTTTATGTCCGTTAAGATTAAAATATGAATGATTGGTCAGATTACATATTGTGTCTTTGTCAGAAACTGCCGACCATTTTATCGTAAGTGCATTTTCATCATCAAAGGTGTAGCGTACAAAGACCTTCATATTTCCGGGATAGCCCTCATCACCGTCGGGACTATCAAGCATAAATAGGACTGTATTTGGAACTTTATCATCAACTACCGCAAGCCACACTTTGCGGCTAAAGCTGTTAAATCCGCCGTGTAGATGGTTACTCCCATTGTTTACAGAGAGCTGATAATCTTCTCCGTTAAGAGTAAACTTGCCGTAAGCAATTCTTCCGCAACATCTTCCGACAGTAGCACCGAAGTATGTTCCGTCAAATTCATAACCGCCAATGTGCTCATAGCCGAGAACTACATCTCTAATACTACCGTTTTTGTCGGGAACTTTTATCGAAACGACACTTGCGCCTAAATCACATAATGTCACGCTTGCTCCGTTGTTATTTTCTATTGTATAAAGATGAGTGTTTTCACCTTTGGATGTAGGTTCAAAATTCACTACCCTTACCTTTGACATTTTAGCACTTCCTTTACTACAGTGTCTTTATAAATTTATCAAACGCCTTTTGTCCTTCAGGAGTTCTTTTGAATACACCTGCATCCAAAAGAACATTAAGGAACACCTTTCCTATCTCATTTTGAATTATTGAATCAACATTATTTTCATTGATTTCATCATACTGCGAAACAAATTCATTTACCCACTCGGAATGTTTGCTGATTTTCGGAATTTCACTTACATCCTTGTGATTAAGAATAGCATCCTTTAAAATAGCCATTTCATCTTTAAGCCTTGAGGGCAATACTGCAAGTCCCATAACTTCAATAAGGCCGATATTTTCTTTTTTAATATGATGCAAATTCGCATGAGGATGAAATACTCCCAGAGGATGCTCTTCACTTGTGATATTATTTCTGAGAACGAGGTCAATAACAAATTTTCCATCCTTTGTAAAAGCAATCGGAGTAATAGTGTTGTGAATTTCACCATCTGTTTCGGCAAAAATACCAACATCTGCGTCCGTGTACGCTCTCCAACTCTTTAGAATATAAGAAGATAATGAAATAATGCTGTCCTTGTTTTTACCTGTCAATCTTACAACTGACATAGGCCACTTTACAATTCCGCACTCCACATCATCAAAGCCGTTAACGATAAACTTTCTTTCAACCTCTGCCCTATTAAGTGCAAAGCTGTATCTGCCACCCTGAAAATGTTCATGTGTAAGTATTGAACCGCCTACAATCGGTAAATCAGCATTCGAACCGATTATATAATGCGGAAACTGTGAAATAAAATCAAACAGTTTTCTGAATGTAGAATCATTGATTACCATTGGTGTATGCTCACCGTTAAACACAATACAATGTTCATTGTAATAAACATACGGAGAATATTGCATAAACCAGTTATCTCCGTCAATGGTGAGCGGAATAATTCTGTGATTATCTCTTGCAGGATGATTTACTCTTCCGGCATATCCTTCATTTTCCTTACAAAGCAAACATTTCGGATAGCCCGACTGTTTTTGAAGTTTTGCCGCTGCAATAGCTTTCGGATCCTTTTCAGGCTTTGAAAGATTTACAGTGATATCAATATCACCGTATTCGGTTGATGTTTTCCACTTTAAGTCTTTCTTAATACGATATCTTCTTATATAATCGGTATCGCAGCTGAATTTATAGTAGCTATCGGTTGCAAGTTTAGGAGAAACGCTATAATTCTGCCAAAATTCTCTTATTACTTCTGACGGTCGCTTAACAAGTGAAGCCATAAGTTTCACATCAAATAAGTCGCGATATGTTACTGTATTTTCGGGAATGATTCCTTTTTCGTACGCATAATCAAGAAGTCCCGACAAAATTTCTTCAAGAGTATCCTCGTTATCTGCTGTAAGGCAAGTACAACTGTCATCGGGTTCATCCATATGGAACAACGATAAAAGCCTATTTTGCGTGTAGATTATATCCTCTTTTTCAATAAGCCCTGTATTGATTCCGTATGAAACAAGTCTTAATATTAAGCCGTAAACGCTGTTCTTCATAAATACCGCCTCACTTACTATAGCCGTTTGGATGTGTTGAATGCCATTCCCACGCTGTTTTAATAATTGTTCCCAGATCATCATACTCAGGTTTCCAGCCAAGTACAGTTTTCGCCTTATCGCTTGATGCAATCAATACAGCAGGATCGCCGCTTCTTCTGCTTTCTTCAACAACCTTAATATCTTTCTGTGTAACTTCCTTTGCTTTTTCAATTACCTCACGGACAGAAAAACCTACACCGTTGCCAAGATTGAATATATCACTTTTACCGCCCTTCATAAGATATTCAACTGCAAGAATATGAGCCTGTGCAAGGTCAGTGACATGGATATAATCACGAATACAAGTTCCGTCAGATGTGGGATAATCAGTACCAAAAATACTTATGTGGTCACGGGTACCCTGCGCCGCTTGAAGAATAATCGGAATAAGGTGGGTTTCAGGATTATGTGCCTCACCGATTTTTCCGCTGATATGTGCTCCGCATGCATTGAAATATCTGAGAGAAACATATCTTAAACCATGTGCTTTTTCAACCCAATAGAACATTCTCTCCATGGATTTTTTTGTTTCTCCGTAGCAGTTTGTCGGATTTGTCGGATCGGTTTCAAGAATAGGAGTTCTCTCAGGCTCACCATATGTTGCCGCTGTTGATGAAAATACAATCTTATCAATTCCGTGAGCAACCATTGACTGAAGCAAAACCTTTGTGCCGTTGAGGTTATTATCATAATATTTGAGAGGATTGGTCATACTTTCACCGACAAGTGAATTGGCTGCAAAATGAATTACAGCGTCAATACCTTTTTCTTTATCAAAAACGCTGTCAATTTCACTTCTGTTTCTGAGATCACCTTTATAAAATTTTGCTTTGGGATGAACCGCCTCGATATGACCTGTTTCAAGGTTATCGAATACAACAACCTCATTACCGCTTTCAATAAGTCTGTAAACTGTATGCGAACCGATATATCCGGCACCGCCTAAAACAAGAATTTTCATTTTGTCCTCCTTAATAAAAACAAAACCTACATAATTACATTACTTTTATTCCGCCGTATTTTCTCACTTTGAGAACATGGCATGAGTTTTCTCCGAAAATTTTATTTATAAATTCTTTGTAATTACTTACAAATTCATTTTTGACAAACGCCTGAATTGTACCTGCAAATCCACCGCCGTGAACACGACACACGCCGTAATTGCGAAGAAGGCTTTCGCTGAGTGCAAGGGCTACCGAGATGTTCTGATGTTGAATATCTCTTGTTGTATATACATTCTGAAGATACTTAAACGATGAATTACCGGATTTTCTGATTGCGTCAAGGAATTCAACAAACTTACCGTTTTCAAGTGACGAAACGGCATTTTTAACGTTATGCTCCTCATTAAAGAAATGAATTGCACGAAGTACCGGTCTGTCGCCAACAGCCTCACGAATTTCGTCAAGGTGAATATAAAATTCGTTTGAATCACAATCTCTCAGATAATCTTCTCCGAGAAAATTTGCAACCTTTTTCATTTCCGAGGGAATCATAGCATAATCATCTGTAAGATCAACATGATCACCCTTTGTGTCAACAATACAAAGACTGTAATCATATTTTTCAAATTCGGTAGGTACTTTCTTAACAATTGGCTTTGTCGGATCTTTAAAGTCAATGTTAACCATTCCTCCGACTGAACAAGCCATTTGATCCATAAGTCCGCACGGCTTTTTGAAAAATACATTTTCAGCATACTGAGAAATCTGAGCAATCTCAACTGAATTTATTTTCATATCATTATATAAGCCGGAAATAATAGTTCCGACAACTACCTCAAAAGCTGCTGACGATGAAAGTCCTGCACCAACAAGTACATCACTTGTTGCATAAGCATTGAATCCACCAATTTTGTATCCATGATCCTTAAGTCCACGAAGAACACCTCTGATGAGGCTGACCGTTGTGCCTGCCTCATCATCATTAACTTCGAGGTCATTTATATCGAGAGTAATCATATCATAACCGTCAGAAACAAATCTTACAACATCATTGTTATTCTTGGCCGACACAGCAATAGTATCAAGATTAATGGATGTTGCAAGCACCATTCCATGCTGGTGATCTGTATGATTACCGCAAACCTCACTTCTGCCGGGAGCACTGAATATTGCTACTTTATCAGGGCAATAAATTGTTTCATACTGCTCAATTGCATGAACATATCTTTTTTTCTGATAATCAATCATTGATGAATCTATATATATATCAGTGAAAAGATTATCAAATTCGCCGTTTGTAATTTTTTCAATTGCTGTTTTAGTATCAATCATTTTATTTACCTGCCTTTTCCGCAACTGTAGGAAGGAACATAGAAGGCTCTGTGTTACCGCTTTCATCAAGCTGTTGTGTCATATCAATCTTGCCTTCTCTTCTTGCACTGATTGTGTTTATAACCTTCTTCATCATACCGTCATTGAGTTTATATTTCTTTCTGTAAACAACATAAGCAATAAGCATACAAACCGCAGGAACAATGCACATAAGTGTACTGATTGATGCTACTGTTGCAAATGACTGTTCCTGTCCCGGAATATACTGTGTGCTTCCAAGTGCTGCGCCAATACCGAGTGCTGTAAGAGCTGCTGTGAATTTTACGATAAGCGTCTGGAGTGAGAATACAACGCCTTCATTTCTTGTTCCAAGCTTAAATTCACCGTAATCAACAACATCTGCAAGGAATACTGTTGCACAACCAAGTTCAAGACCTGTACCAAGTTTTACAATAACACCTGAGATTGATGTGAGCACAACATTGTGCGGAGCAAAAATACCTACGAGCAAAAGCATTACAAGACCAAATGCAGGGAAAAGACACGCAAGAAGGAACGAAGTTTTTCTTGAAAGAAATTTTGTAACCTTAGGGAATACGATAAGACCTACAACCTCTGCGATTGATGCGCTGATCATAAATGATGACATCATTCCTGCGTCGCCGCAAACATATTTGAAATAATATGTAGCAACACCCATAATGCACTGAATGCCGATGTTGTAAAGGAAGATAAGAGTTACCGCCCAACGAAGTTGATCATTCTTGCCGATGATTGAGAAAATATCTTTAAACTTAACTTTCTTTTCCGGAACAGAATCATCTCTCTTTTTCGGAAGATTGATTACTGTAATACCGATTGTAAGAATAAATACAATTGCAATTATGATTGCAAATCTGTGATAACCTGCCTGATTTGTTGTGCCGCCGCCGAGAGCCTCAATAATTTGAACACCAAAGCCTGCAATAACAAGTGACTGACCGATACTTGCAAAGATTCTCGGAAGTACCGAAACTTTTTCTCTCTCCTCAGGATTTGAAGTGAGGTTAGGAATAATTGACCAATAAGGAATATCCATAATTGTGTAAGTCATACCCCAGAGTATGTAAGCTGCTGTTGCAAATATGCAAAGTCCAACGCCATTGAGGTGGAAGTCTGTGAATAAAACAACAAATATAATTGAATTAACCAGCGTACCTATTACAAGCCATGGAATAAATTTACCCCATCTGCTGCGTGTGTTATCAACAATCATACCCATAAACAAATCATTAAAGGCATCCCATAACTTTGCAACAAAGAACATTACGCCGATAAATACTGGGTTGACCTTGATGATGTCTGTGAAATAAATCATTGAAAATGTGGCAATCATACCATAAATCATATCTTTGCCGAGGGCACCTAAAGCAAAGGTGTATTTGATTCTACCTGGAATTTTGCCATCAAGTCTTGGTTGTGATGATGTCTGTTTCATAATTTTTCCTCCTTTTAATTTTAAATGAAACGCCGTGACAACCTGCACAAAAGATTTCGCTATTATTTGATAATAATGTTTCTTTTGTTTTTATGTTAACTAAATTATACTTTTTGTTTCGTAAACTGTCAATAGTTTTTGGTAAACATTTTTGCTTTCTCCGTTTTTTACTAAACACGACTTGATTTTTTGGTAATATTTCACTATAATGGTAGTGAGGTGATTCAATTGGCTACAATCAGAGATGTTGCCAAAAAGGCAAATGTATCAGTTGCTACTGTTTCAAGAGTGCTTAATAACGACACTACCCTCAGCACCTCGCTTGAAACGAAGCAAAAAATATTTGCAGCAGCTAAAGAACTTAATTATGTAAAGAAAAAAAGGGTTACATCAGCACCTTCATGTCGCATTGGAATTCTACAATGGTTCTCTTTCAAACAGGAAATTGAAGATAATTATTACTTTTTGATGAGACAGGGTATCGAGGACTACTGTTCAAAAAATAATATAAGTATTGTACGAACATTTAAAACAGACAATGACTATCAGAATGTACTCTGCGATGTTGATGGCATAATCTGCCTCGGGAAGTTTAGTAAACAAGAAATAAAATTACTGCATTCATTGAATAATAAAATTGTTTTTCTTGATATGACCGTTGAGAATATTGAAATCACATCCGTATCGCTCGACTTTCGTCAGGCAGTGTCCGATGCAATTAAATATCTATATGATTTAGGCCATAGAACAGTTGGCTTTATCGGAGGCATTGAACAGCTTGAGGACGGAACGATATTTCCTGATAAACGACTCAACACTTTCACAGACATTTGCGATGAACTAAACATTAAATATGATGGGTTTATTATGCAGGACAAATTTTCAACATCATCCGGTTATAAAATGATGTCAGAAATGATCAGCAAAGGAAATCTCCCCACAGCTATTTTTGCGGCAAGCGATCCTATTGCAATCGGTGCAATGAGAGCTCTGCAAGAAAACGGTTACAAAATTCCTGAGGATATTTCTGTTATGGGATTTGATAACACGGAGCTTTCGGGATATACAAACCCTCCGCTCACTACGGTAAACGCACCAGTATATGCAATGGGTATTTACGGCATTAGATTTATTTTGAATATGATGAAATCTAAAAGCACCGATTATTATTCTCCTATGCGTGTCTATCTGCCTTGTCCAATAAAAGTTCGCAACTCATGTGCAAAACCTAAAAGTTTATAATTATTATCGTTATCATACGATTGTATGCTATAATAAAATTATCGTTATACGGTTGATTTTGAAAGCAGTCTGCCCTCTTACCGACTACTACTTGACTACTTTTGAAGAATCTAATATGGCACATTTGGCGTGATTTGAGTCGGCGATTAGTCAGAAATATAAAAATGAATCTGCCTCTTATTTATAATTAACATTTTTAAAGAATCTCATATGCATCTTTACTATATTCTCAACATCTCTCACCCTCTCTATTCTACCGTCCTCATCAGTCATTCTTGTAACACGAAAAAACAAGTTTACAAGAATTTTAGGCATAAAAAAGAGCCCAATGGCTCAGATGTTAAAAATATTAAATAAGTAATTGTTATTGATTATTTCTAATTCTGTGATATTTCCTTACTTTTAAGATTTACAAGAAGGTATCGTTTTATTCACTCAATGCTGCGGTGGAAAATCAATTACCTGCTCTTTTAATGATACTTTCTTTGAAATCTTGTCGATAAACGGAATTTTTACATGCAAGCCTGTTGACCATGTTACATGATATGTTCCGAGTCTTTCAATTACATATGCGTGTGCCTGCGGTACTACTTTTACATTGCTTACGATTACTATAAGCAGGATTAAAAGGATAATTCCTAAAATAATAAGTCCTAACATTATTTACCTCTCATTCTGTTACGGGTTCTACTATGAGCTTGACGCCTTCTATTGCGAGAACCTTAACTTTTGTTTTTTTAAAAAGCGGTGCTTTGTCGGACTTTACCGTCCACGTTTCCTGCTGAAAACCGCATTAGGATGGGAAAAGTGGAGGTTTGTTTATCTTGGAAATAACGCTTCGGAATGAACTCCTAAGCAGAAGGTCGGGGGTTCATTCCCTTTTGGCACGCCAAACCAAACCCGCACCGAGGAGTTGTTTTTATGACTTTCGGTGGGGGTTTTTCTGTATCTCTTGATTTTTATTTAATATGAGAATATAATAAATTTCAACGGAATGTCGGCGGCTTGTGCCTGATTATTCGATATTCGTTTTTATTTAACAAAATATTACACAGATTAGGGAAAATGATATGATTATTAAAAGAGCTGTTTTACATATACTTGACTTCAATTCGGGAATGAGCGTTTTTTCTCAAAACGAACTTGACTGTACAGATGATACGGTAAGCACATTTCTTCAAAAGCACCTTGAAAAACTTCACAAGGATTCTGCGGGAAAAAGCGGTACTTTTAATGCCGACAGCGGTTTTGCGGCGGCGCTGACGGAATACGGCAACAAAGGTCTTGAATTTATAGATTTCACTTCACAAATTGCCAATGTTCTTTATGAGAATATTTCTCTTTCCGACAAACTTGACGCAATAGATTTTGTTGCGGCAGATTATATAAATGACGATTCCGACTACTTTGCAATTCTGCTTATAACCAACAAATCCGCCTATACTCATCAGGTAATTACAGATGAAAACGGTATTCATAACGAAATTATGAAGCATTACGCTATCCTGCCTGCCCCGTCGCAAAAAATAGATTCATATGCGATTATAAATATGAAAACGGGAGAAATACATTTTTCTGATAAAAAGCGCCAAATCGACGGCAACAGCGTATATGTACTTCCGGAAATACTGCTCGAATGTTCATCGGGCGTTTCCGCAAAAGAGGCTGTAAAAATCGTAAGGGAAACCGCAAACGAGGTTGCCGAAGAATACGGAGTAAACTCGGCAGTCGCCGTTTCAAAGGCAAAAAGCTACATTGTCGAAAACTGCGAGGAATCCGACACCATTTCCACACAGAAACTTGCCGAAAATATTTTTTCGGAGTCACCAATTATGCAAGAGGCATTTGAAAAGAAAATCGAAGAAAAAGAAATACCCAAAGACTTAAAAATCGAAAAAACATCTGCCGTAAGAGCCAGCAAAAGTCAGAAAATAAAAACCGATACGGGCATAGAAATAACCGTACCCGTAGAATATTTTGAAGATGACAGATATATTGAGTTTATCAACAACAACGACGGCACAATTTCAATCGCACTTAAAAATATCGGCAAACTTATAAACAGATAAACCCGCTTTTTTAATTCGCAAAAAATTTTTGAATAATTTTTAAATAATGCTTGACAAATCAATCAGTATTTGATATAATCAATATCGCTGATTGAGATTACAGCATTTCGGCGACATAGCCAAGTGGTAAGGCACGAGTCTGCAAAACTCTGATCCCCGGTTCAAATCCGGGTGTCGCCTCCAACGACGTTTCTGTTCGAACCAATAGAACAGATTGATACAAAAATCATTCAGAAAATGGATGATTTTTTTGTTTGCTCAAAAATATCATCCAAGAAAGGATGGTGTTTGAAATGAAGATAATTAAGCAAGAACTAGAATTTGAGGAATGTCTAAAACAAAGACTTGAATTTATATGTGAATTTTCAAAAGTTACTCCTACTTTTATCAATGGTAGTATTAGAAAATTAGATAAAACTAATCTTACATATATTGAGCCACATAGAGTGATTATTAAAAATATTACTTTTCTAGTTTTCAATTATTCTAATGATGTTTATATTTCTAACTTAACTAAAAAGATAAAATTATCAGAGTTAGAAGAATATTTGAAAAACATATAATTTGTAAATATTTTACATTTCTTAAATCGTGATATAATATAGAAAATAATTTATGTATAGCTGTCCGTCAAAAGCTATATAATTATGAGTACTTTGAAAAGATTATATTATATTGCATTATTATATTTTAGTTTATGATAAATGGATTTAAGAGATGTCAGTAGTACTCGTGTACTTTGATGTCTCTTTTTTGTTAGATTGGAGGTTTGAAAATTGAACGAAGAAAAGAAAATAGTTGAAAATGCTATTGAAGAATTACAAAACAAACTAGAAACTACTGATTGCACTGAAAAACTAAAATTTACACCAAAAGATATTCTACTAAAAAGAGATATTGATTTTATTAACAAAGTTAAGCTAGATAAGGAATATCAAGCAAGAACCAAAACTTGGAAAGATTATACTAGACAAGAACAAGCAGAACTTATAATGAGATATGTTGATGACATAGAACTTGCTTTAGTTGGTAAAGAAGTTGTTGTTAAACAAATAAATTTTAGAGAATCAATTTGTAAACCTTGTCAGGAATTATTTGATAAAGGATATATTGATACTCTTAAACCTACTATATTAGGTAATGTATTAGGTAATATAAGATTTAGCAATTATTTGCCAGGAAAAGAAGTTGGCGAAATAATTATGAGATTAAGACAATACTATGATGTTTACTACACAGAGTCAACCTACTATGTACAAGACCAAGTTTTCTACTTTAATTTTGTTGAAGACAATTCAGCTATTGTTAGAGTATTTCCGTTAGAAGATTATTATCAAATAGACCCAGATAATAAAATGAAAACTTATAGGTTTGGAATACTCTATATTAACGAAGAAGATAAATTCCAAATGCAAGAAATAGACTCTGCATTTGATTATATTCCAGATGAAACTAATGATAGTGTGATTTATATGAAAGAACCTGTTCCTATTTCAGTAGGTGTTAAGCCAGTAAAATTCTGCGAAGAAAAGCTAGATAAAACAAATTAACGTAGCACGTTTTGTTTTTACAAAGTAAAAATGAAAGTGGCGATAGTTAATTTATGCCTCGCAGAGCCCCCGAGTTATGATGGCACGTCATAACTCATAGGGGGTTAGGACTTATGACAAGGTCAAAGTCTTGTGCTTCGAAGATAATTCTAAAGGAGGAAAAATATGGAACAAGAATTAGCCTATTCTTTTCACTTGGGCAGTGATAAGAATAAAAGTAAATTAGCAAAGAAAGTATCAAAAGGAAATGTATCAGCTACTACCTCTTTTTCAAATAATGCTATTCAAAATGCAAAATATTTATCAAAAGCCAATAAGCATAATTTACGAGATTATGATAATCAAAGAGAACTTATTACAACTATTTATGGAACGAACGATATTGTAAAAGATGTTAAACAAGTATATTTAGATGAGTTTGAACAAGCTAGAATTGAGTACAATACTAAAACAAGAGCTGATAGGCAAATAAATGATTACTTTCAAAAAGTGTGTGATTCTCAAAATGATATAGCTTGTGAAATTATAATAGAACTTGGAGACATGAATTTTTGGCAAGATAAGGATAATGAGTATAGATATAAAATGACTGATGTATATAATGAGCAAATACAAGAATTATCAAAACTACTTCCTACTTTTAAGGTAGCAAATGCTACAATACACTATGATGAAACATCTCCACATATACACGTCATAGGTGTTCCAGTAATAGATAATTGTAAAAGAGGTATGAGAAAACAAGTTGGAAAATCACAACTATTTACTAAAACCTTACTCTCTGAAATACAAGATAAAATGAGAAATGCTTGTATTAAATCATACAATAAGTTCTATGATGTTGATAGTAGACTTAAAACAAAGCAAAAAGGCAGAAATCAAGATATTAATGTTAAAGAAATGGATAATTATAGAGAAATGAAGAAAAAGCTAGAGAAACAAAAATCAAAACTAGAAAATGCTAATAAACAAACTAAAAAGCTTGATAGTACAAGTAAAGATATTTCTAAAATATTAGATAATCTAAAATCACCTTTACTAGATAAAAATAATAAGCTTATTTCAAACGAGAATATAGATAATATCAAAAATTATATTGAAAATGTAACTAATGTTACGCAGACTGTTAGAAGTGTAAATGACTTAAATTTAGCTATTGAAGATTTTGAGTTTTATACACTTGAAGTAGGTAAAGAAAATCGTTCACTTCAATATCAATTAGAACAAAAAGATGAAGTTATTGAAAAATTAAAAGATAAATTATCTGCTAAAGATAAGATTATTATTAAACTACAAGAAGAAAAAGAAAACTTAAAAGCACAATTACAGAAATTCAAAGGCTTTTGGTATAATCTAATGAGCCATTTTCATAAAAGAATAACTTATGATAATGATACAAATTACAAAATTGTTAGTGATGATTTATATAAGAATGGCATATTTGATGATAACGATAATGAAATAGCTAATAACATTTTAAGAAAAGTAACTATACCAAATGAAAACAAAGCTGAAAAGAATAGAAAGAAAAACAATGATACAAGATTTTAAAACGGAGGTAATAGAAAATGGAACAAGATAAAGTAAAATATTTAATAGATATAATAAATAATATGGATATTAAAGATAAATTAAGATTAGCAATATGTATGAGCCAAAGCAAATGGGCTGGACTTAAATATAATACCAAAGAAAATTATGAAAAATTTGATAATATGTTAAAAGACGTAGATGAAGAGTATAGAACTACACTTATAGGTTTCGGAAAGTACAAGCTAGTAATGTTTGCAATGGCTAAACTAATGGAAATGAAGACAATAGAACAAAATAAAGTAGCATTGTATTTATTTAATATAATAGAGAGCTGAAAATTAAGCTGTTTGAAGGTTTAAATTTTGACAATTTTATGTAAATATGGTATAATTATAAGTGATGTAACACTTTGCATTACTCCGTTGCATCAAAAATTATCCACATTTTGAAACGGGCAACTGCCCAAGGAGGTAAAATATGGCTACTAACAACATCGTAACAATGGATTCTCTGAAGGAAAGAGCTGTTCGGGTATACAATGGCATGATTGCTGTTTTCCCGCAGTTCGCTCAGGAGGAAGCTCTCAACATCTCGGAACTGGCACCGAAGTTCAATGGTTGCTATGCAACAAATAACTCAACGATCTGCTTCGTATCCGACAACGAGATCTTCGTAACTCCGTACACTCGTGCCGC
>OHGK01001195.1_pt1 | contig 14475 bp, 13 predicted proteins | sample 1567671 | NCBI WGS metagenome assembly OHGK01 (sample SAMEA3879577, study PRJEB24766) | human gut metagenome | biome: human-associated habitat; feature: feces | place: USA | collected 1985/1987 | reverse complement strand
CCGACGGTGTTCAGCTGCATGAGCGTCCGTCCGAACACCGTCGGGTTGCTTACCCTGAACAGACAAGTCTTGAGTTCCGGAAACTGACTGCGCCGTTCCCTTTCCAGCCGCTTGGCCTCCTCCTCCAGGTCGATTCTCAACAACTTGGGCAACAGCTTCACGAACAGAATCACCCCGATGACCCCAAACGGGTAGGCGATACCATAAGCAATGGAAGCCAGCGGCGACTGCGTACTGTCGATGGCCACCGCCAGTCCCGGCGTACTGGTCAGTGCTCCGGCAATCAGCCCCACCAGACTGGGCGTATCGATGTCAAAGAAATATTTCAGTCCCACTCCGGTCAGACAGGCCGAAGCCACAATCAGCAAAGTAATCAGAATCAGTGTCTTTCCCTTGCTCCGGAACGAATGGAAGAAACCGGGACCGGCCTGAATGCCGATAGTAAAGATAAAAAGTACCAATCCGAAATTCCCCAGTTCCTTGGGAATCGACACTCCCCAATGGCCAAATGCCAGTGCGATGAAAATGACGGCCGACACATCGAGCGAAAGTCCCGCTATTTTGATACGTCCCAGCATAAAGCCTAAAGCCACAATCAGAAAAATAGAAAAATAAGAAGATTGCAGTAAATCGAGTAACATAACAATAATTTAAAGTAATAAAGGGTTATAAAAATCCGAAGACAAAGATAATGCTTTAGGTCTATATTTGCAAATCCTTGATTTACTGCACGCTGAAACGCAATATTTTTTAGTTGAAATGTAAGTGGAAAATACCGGAACGGAACTGAAGGACGGACTTCCGCACGGAACTGCGGATGCCGGTATCCGAAGACCGCTGTCAGTCGGGTACCGGCATCCGTGGTTCCGGTTTATTCATGCAACTGTCCGATGTACTGATACAATTTCCGGTAAAAGGCATGGCGGGTCAGGGTAGAAGCATCCCCCAGAATAATCAGTTTCATACGTGCCCGGGTAATGGCCACATTCATGCGCCGCAGGTCGTTCAGAAAACCGATCTGTCCCTCCTCGTTGGCACGCACCAGACTGATAATCACAATGTCTCGTTCCTGTCCCTGGAAACCGTCGACCGTATTGACCGTAATCGCACTCCGGAAAGGCTTGAAAAACGGATCCCGTTTCAGCAGCTGGCGCAGGTACTGCACCTGAGCCTTGTACGGCGAAATCAGTCCCACATCAATCCGTTCATCCAGGAACCGTTCTTTCCCTATCTTCCCGATATACGCCTTCAGCTGTTCCACCGACAGTTCCGCCTCCTCCTTGTTGATACGTCCGTAACTGTCGCCTACAAACTCCTCGTTGCACTCCAGCTCTTCGGTATTAATCCATTCAATCGGCGTATCAAAATCGAGGATGCTCCGGTACTTCACCTCAGGCGCCGACTGCAGCATCCCCCCATAAAACCATTCGGAAGAGAAACGCATGATCTCATCGTTCATCCGGTACTGCATCCGCAGCAGTGACACACAGTCGGGTTTGTTCTTGACGATACACTGCATCAGCGTATGCCCCAGTCCCTCTCTTGCCGCCTCCGGATTTTTTACCGTAGGAGGAAGCTGGCAGTGGTCGCCCGCCAGCACCACGCGCCTCCAGTGCCTGAGCCGCTTCATCGATGAAGAGCGTTCCGAAGCGGTATCCTGCCAGCAGCCGGTTGGCACTTCCTGTCAGCGTACAGGCGATGACACGTGCCTCGCCGAACAGCGCCTCATTGATCCGTATCTCCAGCTCATTGGCCCGGTCCTTCAGCGAATTGATCTTCTGTCGCACCGCCTCCCGGTTCGCACTCTTTCTCATCTGCGTATACAGCTCCCTGATTGCCTTGCGGATGCTCCACAGTTGCGGATAATCAGGATGAGACTCAAAGCGGCGTTCGTACGTAAACGACAACATCTTGTCGTTCACCCGACTGGGATTCCCGATCCGCAAAACCTTCACCCCACGGTCCACCAGCTTCTCGCTGATCCAGTCGACCGCCATGTTGCTCTGCGCACACACCAGCACCTGATTCTCCCGGTGCAGCGTCTCGTAAATCGCCTCTACCAGCGTCGTTGTCTTTCCCGTTCCCGGAGGTCCGTGTACGATAGCCACATCCTTGGCATGCAACACCTTGTTGACCGCCTCCTCCTGCGTCCGGTTCAGCCACGGGAAACGCACCGGAAGAAAAGCAAACGTAGCGAGCGGCAGCGTACCGTGGAAGATATCCCTCAGGTCCGCAAGCCGGTTGTTCTTGGCCGCAATCACCTGCTTCAGTGCCTCAAACATCAGCCGGTAGCTGGTCTCGTCGAAATAAAGTTGGACGCCGATTTCACCAGCCTTCTGTATATCCGTAAGTGCGTTAGGAGAGGGCAGTACTACGACCATTCGGTCGTCTTGTACGTAACTGATGACGGTCGAGAAGTTCAGGTATTCGGGGTTTCCGCTTCCGTTTGTCGTGAAGAAGCAGACCGGACGGCCATATTCGAAATTGTGTTCGGTCTCTTTATCCTCCAGCCGTTCGATTTCTACGACGAGCTGGTTCAAGGAATTATAGTAACTCTTTCTTGGTACGACAGGATACCAGCACAGTCCTTGTTGGATGCGGCGGTGTATGCCGGCCCGTTCGGTTTGTTCCCGATACATCTCTTTTTCATATTCGAATTCTTTCTGCAGAAGATCGTACTGATGTTGCAGGTCTGCGGTCGGAGTCTTGAATTGAGTTGTCATCATTCTTTGTTTAATCGGGCGCAAACTTACATAAAAAAACGCAATCGGATAGGGGTTTTTCTCCTTTCCGATGTCATTAAATCAAATGGATGGTTATCTTTGTTTGTTAATTGGAAGGGTTAAAATAACTGAGTATGAAAAATAAAGTCCTATATGCGATAGTGTCTTTGTTGGTTCTGACAGGATGCGGATCGATGAAGAATATGAGCCGGGAAGACCGGGCTGGCGTAGGGGCCCAGATAGGCGCTTTTGTCGGATGGCTTTTCGGCGGAGCGGTCGGAAATGCTATAGACGATGATATAGGGGGTGACATAGGGGCGTTTGTCGGGACGGCGGTCGGAGGAATCGCCGGTGCGCAGATCGCAGCAAATACAGGTGACGTGGTAAGAGTGGAGAAGAGGAATCCGGGAAATTATACGCCGTCTTCGCATGTTCTCCTTCCCGATTTGCAGATCGAAGACATCTTATTGGAAGAGGACAGTGTCACTCGCGACGATAAGATCAATGCGGGTGAGACCTGCCATATCTCCCTTGTGATCGTGAATAACAGCTTTCAGGATGCTTTGGACGTGGAACCAATAGTAAAAGTTGAGAAGGGCAAACATCTGAAACTGTCCGAACCTGTCAAGATCACCAAAATCACCCGCGATGACCGTATCACCTATAATGTCATGGTGCAGGCCTCCCCGAAGTTGCGTACAGGTGAAGCTGTGTTCAGCGTCCGTCTGAAAGAAGGGCGTGGCAACGGCACGGAAGAGGAAACCTTTACGGTTAAAACTGTCGGTGGTGACAAATGAGATCTTATCTGATGAGAGAATAAAATAGCCATACTGAAAGGAGGACGAATAAGACAAATATGGCTAAAAGTAATTTTATTTTGGATAGATGGTTGGCATCTGCTTTTTCTTTCTCTATAGTCTTTTTTCGAATTTCTTTCATTTCTTCAACGGATGTATCGGGTAGTTTGGTACTGCTCCCGATTTTCATGAGCCTGTTTCGGGTTTCCTTTAAGCGTTCTTTGCTTAATTTCCGGAGCTCGCGGTTTTCTTTGTCCCGTTGTAACATATCATTTATGCAGCCTAAAGTTCCCATAATTTATTAATTATTTATTAGATGAAACAAATGTACATTTTTCTGTCGGGTATTCCTTTATTTAATAAGGAAATAGTTCAAATTATCTATGTTCCGCAATCGAAATACCTATGTTTTGAAAAGGATGTCTTATCTTTGCAATCATAAAGTCAAAGAAGTCTATATTCATGGATAAAACAACTCAAACACAAATCATCAAACTAATACATCAGGAAGTGATTCCCGCTATCGGTTGTACGGAACCGGTTGCGGTCGCATTGGCTGCCGCTAAGGCTGCCGAGGTTTTAGGCTGTAAACCGGAGAAAACGGAAGTATTTCTGAGCGCCAACATCCTGAAGAATGCGATGGGTGTCGGAATTCCTGGAACCGGAATGGTCGGGTTGCCTATAGCGATTGCTTTGGGTACGTTGATCGGCAAGTCTGCTTATGGTCTCGAAGTATTGCGTGACCTGACACCTGAAGCGCTTGCTGAAGGAAAGCAGGTGATCGAAGATAAACGAATTCATATCGCTTTAAAGGATAATGTCGACAAGCTCTATATCGAAGTGATTTGTTCAGCCGGAGATGAAACTTCGCGGGTGATAATCTGCCATGAACATACGAATGTCGTGTATGTGGAGAAGAATGGTGTGGTATTGACAGACCGGAGGAAAGAAGGTGTTTCCTGTGATGCTTCGGGCGATGAAGACGAATTGAGACTCTCTTTCTCTACTGTGTATGAGTTTGCGATGGAAATGCCGCTCGATGAGATCCGCTTTATTCTGGAAACTGCCGATCTGAACCGGAAAGCAGCCGAGGCTTCCCTGAAGGGAAATTTCGGACATACGGTCAGCAAGACCGTTTCCGGTGTATACGGACGTAAATATATGGGCGACTCTGCCTATACCCATATGCTGGCAATGACGGCTGCCGCCTGCGACGCCCGCATGGATGGCGCCATGATCCCGGTGATGAGTAACTCCGGTAGTGGAAACCAGGGGATTGCAGCGACACTTCCCGTCCTTTCTTTTGCCGAAGACATCGAATGTTCGGAAGAACAGTTAATCCGTGCTCTGATGTTAAGCCATCTGATGGTCATCTATATCAAGCAAAGCCTGGGGCGCTTGTCTGCCCTTTGCGGTTGTGTGGTGGCCGCCACGGGAGCCAGTTGCGGCATTACCTATCTGATGGGAGGCGATAAAGTGCAGATTTCCTATGCAATCAAGAATATGATCGGCAATATTACCGGTATGATATGCGATGGGGCGAAGCCCAGTTGTGCCATGAAAGTTTCCAGCGGTGTTTCGACTGCTATGCTGTCTGCGTTGATGGCAATGGAAAACAAGGTGGTGACTCCGGTTGAGGGCATTATTGATGAGAATGTCGACAAGTCGATCATTAACCTGACTTCTATCGGTTCCAAAGGAATGGAAGCCACCGATAAGCTGGTATTGGATATTATGACCGGAAAATCCTGCTAACAGTAAGAATATGTTGACTGATATTCGTCTGTTGAGCCATCAATTGGCAAAGCCCCGGTTCAGGAGTCCGAAGGAATTGGTTGCCTGGATGGGAGCTGTCCAGGCACAGGAATATACGATGGCGAAATGGGCGGTCGGGACTCGCTTGAAGTCTTCTTCGTTGCGGGTGGTGGACGATGCGCTTGCAAAGGGGGAAATCCTGCGTACCCATATATTACGACCGACCTGGCATTTCATCGCAGCAGAGGATATTCGCTGGATGCTGCAATTGTCGGGAGGTCGTATACGGACAGCCTTCGATTCTTATGCAAGAAGCCGGAAGATGGAGATAACCGAAAGCTTCTATACGAAAGGTTGTAGATTGCTGGAACAATTGTTGGGTGGAAACAAGAGTTTGACAAAACAGGAGTTGATGGATGGGTTCGGTCGGGCAGGGGTCGAGACAGACAATCACTTGATACATTATTTTCTGGTCCGTGCTGAAACGGATGGCCTTGTGTGCAGCGGGGTAGATAAAAACAAGAAGCCGACCTATGCTCTGTTGGAAGAACGTGTGCCTCCGATGAAAGAACTCAGCCGCGAAGAGGCGCTCGCCCGATTGGCTACCCTATATTTTCAAAGCCATTCCCCGGCTACATTGTCTGATTTTGTCTGGTGGTCCGGCTTGACGGCAACTGAGGCTCGACATGCGGTTGCATTGATCGAAACCGATCTGCTAACCGAAAAGTTTGATTCGGAAACTTTTTACCTGCATGTTACCTGTGACTTGAAGGCCCGTTGCCGGAAAGTGTTGCATTTGTTACCCTCGTATGATGAATATCTGATCAGCTATAAAGACCGGACGACCGTTATGCTACGCGAACATCATCCTAAGGCATTCAATACTTTCGGTATCTTTTACCCCGTGATCCTGTATGAGGGCCGGATCGTTGGCAATTGGAAAAAAGATTCGAAGAAGAAAGCTCTTGCTGTCGAAACTTCTTTGTTCGATGAATCTTTCGATCTCCCGGAAGATTTGCTGAAAAAGGCAGTCGATTATTATTGCTCTTTCCACGCCCAAAAGTCGGGATTCCACACTTGATTGTGGAAATTTTACACACTTTCCCCAATCCATTCCACACTTCCCCAATTTCTTTTGTATTATATATATTATTTTTATTGGTTTGTATATCAGTGGTTTGTTTTAAAATATATCTTTATTTCTATTTCTGGCACGTCCTTTGCTATTTATTTGTCAGAATTAGATATTATCCTTCCCGAGATATTGTTTTCTGATTAGATATTTGATTAGAAAAAGCTTATCGATTTTAAATCCGCTTCGCCTGTGAAGGTAAAGCGGATTTTTTAATTTAGAACCATTTGATCTTTCTGAAAATGAAAAATGATAAAGCTGATAGTGTGATGGAGATCATGACGATGATGGCAAAGCCATGCGGCATATTTTCTCCGTAGATCGGGACGTTCATACCGTAGAAGCTGGCGATGAGGGTGGGAACCATCAGGATGATGGAGATGGAGGTCATGCGCTTCATGATGGTGTTCACGTTGTTGGAGATGATGGAGGCGAATGCGTCCATCGTGCCGGTCAGGATATCGCTATAAATATTGACTGTGAGGTGCGCCTGCTTTAACTCTGTTTCCACATCTTCCACCAGTTCGTTGTCCATATAAACTGGTTCCTGGAAGATGCTTTGCAGTTTGGTGAGCATCACTTCATTACCACGGATGGATGTGTTGAAGTAAACCATGCTCTTTTCCAGCTTCATCAGACGAAGCAAGTCTTCATTACGGATACTTTTTTCCAGTGCCTTTTCGGCATGCGCCACCTCGTTGTTGATTTGTTTCAGGTATTTCAGGAACCATACGGCGGATGAATGGATCAGACGCAGAATCAGGTCATATTTGTGACGTACGACGACCTCTTTGCGGCGGGTGTATCGGATAAAGTCCGGTATCAGTTCCGTCTTGTAGTAGCAAACAGATATGATGATTTCATTGTTCGTCATAATCCCCAGAGGGATGGTCGTGAAAGGGATTCCTTGTTCCTGGCTCTGTACCGGGATTCGAATGATGGTCAATAGCCAATTCCCTTCATATTCGATACGCGGGCGTTCGTCTGTATCGGCAATGTCGCTTAAGAAAGATTCGGGAACATTGAATTGGTTTGTCAGGTAATGGATATCTTCCGGTGTAGGGCATTCTACATTGACCCAGCTGTTTGGAAGCCACTGGTCTTTTTCCGCAAAGCCGGCTTCACAATAAAGAAAAGTTCTCATTATTGCCTCCTTTCGTTTTTGTCAACGTACAGAGGCCTTGCTGTTTACCCCTGCGCGTTATTTGTTACTTACTGTTTTTATTTCTCGCGGAATACTGTCGTCCATAATTTATCATTACTTTTTACGGCTGCAAAGATAGAAAAATCCGGTAATAAATGTATATCGGAGGCGGATTTTTGTCAAGTCCGTGAGACTGCATATTTGCGATAACGGTAATAGGCTATGCCGGCTAAGTCTGCTAGAAACCAACCGATAGGAATAGACCACCAAATACCGGTGACCCCAATAGAGGGAATGGATGCCAGCCAATAAGAAAGGACGACACGTGTACCTAAAGACAGAATGGTAAGCACGACAGACATTCCCGGCATACGGATGGCCCGGTAATAACCATAAAGGAGGAACAAGATTCCGATGCCTAAATAAAAAGCTCCTTCGATACGCAGGTATTCTGTTCCGATGCGAAGTATCTCAGCCTCATCCGGACGGACGAAAATAAGCATCAACGGCTTGGCAAAAAAGAAAACTAACAGCGAGATGATAAGGGAAAAGACGATCGTTATAAGAAATGCGCTACGTACTCCCCGGCGGATGCGATCCCCTTTCCGCGCTCCGAAATTCTGGGCAATGAAGGTGGAAAAAGCATTCCCGAACTCCTGAACGGGCATATAGGCGAAAGAGTCGATCTTGACTGCTGCGGCGAATGCGGCCATGACAACCGTACCAAAACTATTTACCAACCCTTGCACCATCAATATTCCGAAGTTCATCACGGATTGTTGGACGCAAGTCAGTGTGGAGAAAGAAGTGATTTCTCTCAGGCTGGAACGGTCGAAGCACATATCTTCCCGGTGTAATCGTAGCTCGGGGCGGGTTTTATAGGTATACAGCAAGATACCGGATGCCGCCGTTCCCTGTGCGATAACCGTTGCGACTGCCGCTCCTTCGATGCCTTGATCCAGGACAAGAATAAGAAACAAATCAAGCCCGATATTCAAAACGACCGATATAGCCAGAAACCATAAAGGTGTTACAGAATCGCCTACAGCCCGAAGCAACGCTGCATAAAAATTATACAGGAAAGTAAAGACTATTCCCCAGAAAATGATCCATAGATAGTTACGCATCAACGGATAAACATCATAGGGAACTTGTAACCATCGTAAAATCGGATCGAGCCATAGGAACACGGCAACATTCAGCAAGATGGTTACCGTGCCGATCAGCAGGAAAGAAACATAGATGCTACGTCGCAGGGCGGACAGGTCTTCGGCTCCGTATTGCAGTGAGAAAACCGTGCCGCTTCCCATCGATAACCCCAGCAGGATAGAGATCAGGAAAACCATCAAGGTATAGGCGGAACCGACCGCTGCCAACGCATTTGCGCCGATACATTGTCCTACGATCAGTGTATCGGCTATGTTATAGCATTGTTGTAAAAGCGATCCTGCCAGCATCGGCAATGTGAATTGTAGCAGGGTGGTGGTTATACCTCCTTGTGTAAGGTCTCCTTTCCGTAACATTGTCAGCTCTTTTTATTCGTATAGTTTTGTATGAATCTGCAAAAATACGAATTAATCGGATAATCGTTCCTTCGGATCTCCGTAACCTGTCGGAGTGGTGCTGAGCTTTTGTTTTTGGGTAAAATGAACGCTAATCAAGCATCAAACTCATATAAGCTTCCCGGCTCTGATAGTTGAGCAACAAGCGGGTGAGCGATTGGGTGTCCATCTTTTTTAGTTCGCCGATGTTAAGAACGGAGTTTGCGTGGGTGAAGGCCCAGTGATGGATGAGGCGGTCGCGGTCCAAGACACGTGCCATGCCTAAAGGGAAAGTTCTTGGTCCGGTGAAAGGAGTACGGCAGACGGCCTTTTCCACCTTGCTCTGTGTTGTAGCTTCCTGTAAGAGCAGGGTCTTGATGTTGTCGTTGTCATACATCAATTCTTTGACATAGATATAGTCGCCGACAGGATAGAAAAAGATCATTCCGATCGGTTCTTCTTGAATGTTCAAGGCGGTCAGCATTTGTCCTCCGGACATCTGTAATTCGCGCAGGATAGTAACGAAATCGTCATAACCGTGCAGCACATAGCAAATACGTTCTCTCTGCTTCTTATTAAAAAAATTGTAGAGAGACTCCATCGAAGGTACTTCGGGCGGTACAACCAAAACACCCTGTTCCAGTGCTATTTCAGAAGGGCGGATATACGTTTCTTCTGAATAGTCGAAAGCTTCCGTATATCCTAAATCGCGGTAATAGTCGAACAGCCATGGATCGGCCGGGATAATGACTGTTAAGGCCACTTTCCGGCTTTCCATCACTTCGAATGCTTTCTGTATCAGTTGGCGCATAAGTCCCTGACCTCGTTCGGAGGGAAGAGTGCAGGCTCCATATATATAGTTTACGGATATCTCCTTTCCGTAGTAAGTCATGACATACGGAAGCATTTGAAGGGCGGAAACGATTTTTCCGTTTTTCTCTATAAACAGGGCGTTTTCTTTTTTGTAAACCCGATCGAAGAATAGTTTGATAAATTCTTCGCTGTCGTTGAAAGAAGTACGCCACAGGTCGATCAATTGAGATTTGTTGTTATCCATCGTTCAATATTATTTTGCAGGTTTCTTTATTGCCGCGGATTTTTCCAATAGGATGAACGGGTTATACGAAAGTTTAGCCTGGCGCAGACCGGGAATACCCAAGTCTTCCTCTCGGTTCACATAGGTGTATTTTTCCGGAAGGTGAGAGGCGAATTCTTTGTTGATAACAGCATAAGCCCCCTCATAGTTCACATTCGCCTTTTCTACGTGGACGCCGAAAGTATTATGGTTGATCGGGGCACCAAAAGTGAAAGCGACAATCTGATGGTCTACGCAAATGGCTCCTCCAATAAGTCCCAATTCGTCATAATGGTTCAAGGCGTAGATTATAGAACGGCGTTCGTCGTTCAGATCCTCCTCGTCATTATCTTCCCGGTTGGCTTTGTACCATTTACATTCGAGCTGAAGGCATTCGGGAACCAGTTCTGGTGTGATAGGAATATATTCGTAGGCAAACTTCTTATTGAATTTGTTGATATGATTGCGTTTCGCCTGGTATTTTTTCCCTTTTAGGGTTGCCAGGTCTTCACGCAAGTAGATGTAATCGAAATAATTCCGTTCGGGGATGTAGAAAAATCCGCCGGGAATTGCCTTTTCGAGTTCTTCTTTGGCATCTGGCGTTACGCCCAACATACAGAGCGGATGACCCTGTTCGAGCGAATCGGCTTCTAACAGATCGATGGCCTGTTTCAGATCGCCTTGACCTGTAGGAGTCATATAAGCGACTCTCGTTTTGTTTTCGATCCAGAAACGGATCAGCAAGCTGCCGTTGACAATGGCGAACTCGCTATCGTAGAGAAACCGCCAACTGCAGATGTTGGCAAATGAATAATCGCAATTTTTATAATTGCTCGGTATCGTAAAGGATGTTATAATATCTCTATCTTCGATTTCAATTGGTTTAAACGGTATCTTCATCTTTTTCTTTTTTGATGTGCAAATATAAAACTAATAAAAATGGCTGAATGTTTTATCTTTAATAAAAACAATCGATTTTGTTTATTGCGTGATAAACCCTATAAATGCTATTAATAGCAATTTAACTAAATATAAAAATGATAGTGTATATTAAACTAACATCTATCTTTAAATGTTCGAAGTGAAATGGTTTTTATTTAAAAGTGAGAAGGAAATGAATACAGATAAAATATTACCGATCGACCTCTATCATGCCGTGTCGACTGCGAATTTGACATTGGAAAGTACTTTAAAGATCATTCACGTTGAAGTCGGGCAGGATCATGAACTGTTGCCTTTGGAACCGGGAACTCTTGCTGTGATCTGCCGGGGAGGAAAGTTCGAATGCAAAGCACTTGGAAAGGAAATCTCCATAGTTGCCGGACAGGTGTTCCTGGCGTCTGTGGAAGATGTGAGTGACATATCTCGTTTTTCAGAGACAGGTTTTGAAGGGATCGTGATCTATGCCGGTAGTGATCTGCTGATCAATCGGCAACGTCTGATGTTCCGGACGATTACACCGGACGAACTGGAGGAGTCCGGGCTTTATATCCGGCTGATGCAGTCACACATCGAGCGAATGAGCGATGTCCGTGTCAAAGTGGTGGAATCGCTTTTGCGTGCCCTTATTTTCTTCCTCCAGCAGGGAGGACATCTGGCGGACGACCGGGATAGCGAGGTTCCGCCTTTCTTCCACAATTTCGCCTTGCTGATTAGTCGTTATCATCATTATCCGGTTTATTATTTTGCCGAGAAGTTGGGAATGACTTCGACGGAACTGAATAACAAATGCAAATCGCATTCCGGTATTTCGGCTGCGGAATGGATCAGCCAGTATGTATTGCTTGAGGCGAAAGACTTACTGATTAAAACTCGACTGAGACCTTCCCGCATTGCCATGATGCTTAACTTCTCTAATTATGATACCTTTGCGCGTTGGTTCAGGCGGCATACGGGAGAGTTGCCAGGGAACTGGAGGTAATGGAATTTGAAAATTGAGAATTGAAAATTAAGATACCATGAAATGGACATTTGAGAATGCGAAAATAAAGGGGCGGATCGTCTTGACCGATTCGCTCCATGAAGACCCGGATCTTCTGAAAGACAAAACGCTGTATAAATTTATATGGGTGGATTCCGGCGAAGTGGAGTTGGATATCGATCATCAGCATGTTGTTTTGAAGAAGGGACAACTCGTTCCGCTTTCCCATTTGCATCATTTCCTTGTCGATGAACTGGGGAACGACTTCTAAGAAATAAGGTTCCGACCTGAATGCATCCAGCACACCGTCGAGGCGTTTTTTCCAATGATTCTCCAAACCGATGAGCGCTTCTTCGTCGTCACTTGCCAGCATACATTTGCAGGGCGGGAAATCGACGGCTTCGGCAAAGTTGTCGACACCGACAATCTGCATCTTGTTCAGGTTGGCTTCTTGGATGACATACTTGTTATCCGGTTTGTCCGTCAGGATGAAGTCTTTGTGATAGGTGAAGATGGCAAAGTCGTTTTTCTTTGCTTTCTTTTCGAAATAGGGGATCCATTCCGGATCGATGCGCTTCTCGAATAATAGTTCACCGGTCTGCACGTTGATGATCTGACCGCCGTTGTAAGAAAGAATGTAACCTCCGTAATGATTCAGTTCCAGCTTTTCAGCGATGGGCATGACTCCATTAGTCGGTCTTCCTGATGCCAATACGATATGTACCCCCATTTGCTGTACCTTCAGAAGGGCAGCCAGGGTACGGGGGCTGATCTCTTTCTGGTTGTTGAGCAGCGTCCCGTCTACGTCGAGAACTAATAATTTATACTTCATGGCCTTTTTGTATTTTTTGTTAATGATACAAATATACGATATTTGAATTAAAAAGGGTATAAAATCGAAATAGATGCGGTAGTAGTTTCGATTTGGACTAATGGCTTTTTTACGAATATGACAATAAGAGGATCATGTCGGGGAAGGAGGTTGAACGGTGATCACCTGTCCGTTTTCCCAGATATATTCGTATAATTCCTTGTAGAAAGCATGCCGTGTTAGTGTCGGTGCGTCTCCCAAGATCATCAGTTTCATGCGGGCGCGGGTGATGGCGACGTTCATGCGGCGCAGGTCACCGAGGAAACCGATCCGGCCTTTGTCGTTGGCTCGTACGAGACTGATCATGATCACATCGCGTTCCTGTCCCTGGAAGCCGTCTACCGTGTGAGCGGTTATCAGGCGGCGGAAAGGTTTGAAGAAAGTGTCGCGCTTGATCAGTCCGCGGATATACTGAACCTGCGATTTGTAAGGTGAAATCAGACCGAAGTCGATGCTTTCATCCAATACCCGTTCTTTGCCGATCTTTTCGATATATTTCTGTAAGGTCGAAACGAGCAGTGTAGCTTCGTCTCTATTGATACGGCTCATGCTGTCGTCGAGCCGGTCTTCTTCGAAATGGCAATCCGCCGTATCGAGCCAGACGACAGGCGTATCGAATTCCAAGATGCCGCGATGCTTGACTTCCGGTGCGGATTGTAGCTCGTCATGATAGAACCAACGGGAAGGAAAGCGCATGATGTCCTCGTTCATCCGGTACTGCGTTTTCAGAAGCGAGACTGTTTCGGGCTTCCGGTCGGTTATTTTTTGCATCAAGGTGTGGTCTAAGCCGCCGCGTGCCGCTTCTATACATTTGATGGTAGGAGGGAGCTGGTGATGGTCGCCCGCTAAGATGACTCGATCCGCTTTGCCAATTGCGATCCAGCAGGCTGCTTCGAGTGCTTGGGCGGCCTCGTCGATAAAGAGAGTTGTGAAGTTACGGTTGGTCAATACCCGGTTCGCCGATCCGACCAGCGTGCAGGCCACGACACGCGCCTCGTCGAACAATTCCGTGTCGATCTTCACTTCCAGTTCCGTCGCCCGGAAACGGAGACGGGAGAGACGGTTGCGTGCTGTTTCTTTTTCACCGTGGCTCTTTTTGCGGAGATTGGATTGTATCTCGCGGATCGCCTTGCGGATTCCCCATAGTTCGGCATAGTCGGGATGCGATTCGAAACGCCGTTCATAGGTGAAGGAAAGCATCTTGTCGTTTATGCGTGTCGGGTTACCGATGCGTAGGACATGAATGCCACGATCGACTAGTTTTTCGGATATCCAGTCTACGGCCGTATTGCTTTGGGCACAGACCATTACCTGATTTTCCCGGTGCAGAGTCTCATAGATCGCTTCAACCAAAGTGGTCGTTTTGCCTGTTCCGGGAGGACCGTGCACGATTGACACATCCTTTGCCGCCAATACATGGTTGACCGCCTCTTCCTGCGACAGGTTCAGCCAGGGAAAGCGCATAGGAAAAAATGTGTGCCGGCCGACGGGCGTTTTGCCTAACAGGACGTCCCGT
>OHGK01001189.1_pt1 | contig 14540 bp, 14 predicted proteins | sample 1567671 | NCBI WGS metagenome assembly OHGK01 (sample SAMEA3879577, study PRJEB24766) | human gut metagenome | biome: human-associated habitat; feature: feces | place: USA | collected 1985/1987 | reverse complement strand
CCTGCGTGCGATTACCAACGATGAAATTCCAAAGCCCATGGCACCGGTGGCAGGCAAACCCATTCTGGAATGGCAGATTGAATGTCTTCGTCGGAGCAATACAAGTAATACTGTTGTCCCGGCAGACATCGGACACCGATGCAAACGGAATATATCCACGTCCCGGATCGGTCAGATCACAGTGAATCTCATCTGAAAGCACGATTACATGATGCTTCGCGCACAAAGCACCAATTCGTTCCAGTGTTGCTTTGTCCCAGATTTCTCCAATCGGATTGTGTGGATTACATAGAATCATCAACGTCGTCTGCGGATCTGCGAGTTTCATTTCCAAGTCTTCAAAATCAATATGATATGCATTTCCATCAAATACAAGCGGACTTTCTAACACCTGTCTGCCATTATTCAGAATCGAGTTAAAGAATATATTATACACTGGTGTCTGCACCAGTACCTTTTCGGCTGGTGTTGTCAGCTTCCGCACAATCGACGAGATTGCCGGTATAACACCGGTACAAAACATCAGCCAGTCCTTCTCCATTGTGAAATCATGGCGGATCTTCCACCAGTCGATATACGCCTGATACCATGCATCCGGAATCTCTGTATAGCCGAAGCAGCCATGCTGCGCACGCTTGCTGATTGCTTCCATAATTGCAGGCGCTGTCTCGAAATCCATATCCGCTACCCACATCGGAAGCTCGCCTTCTGCCACGTTCCATTTCATGGAATTCGTATTGGAACGATCAACTATTTTATCAAAATCATATGCCATAATATCTTCTCCATCTGCAATATTCATATCATTTGTCACCTCGCGATAGTGTGATGACCTACGTACACATCAACCTGCTTCATTATAGCCTTAATCTTACTTCGGAGCATGATCCCTCGTCTCTTTGATCTCTTTACAGATAATCTCTGTATCCGCAGGGTTCACCCGCTCCGGCTCCATGATGAGCGTTCCGATGGAATCTGCCCGTATCACACCGGACGTCGGATTGATTACGCTGTCGATACCGCCCTGTATCTCCACATCGACGGTCGAATACTCAAACGCAAGCGTTGTATTGACGAGCTTGCAGTTCTTCATCACAAGATTCTCAATATAACACATGCCCTGCAGGCTCTCGATCGTACAGTTAATCAGTGTCAGATTCTTCGAATTCCAGCCCAGATATTCGCCGGAAATCACCGAATCATAGACAGTCACATTCTCACTGTTCCAGAATGCATCCTTCGAGAGCAGCTTCGCATTGTGGATCTCCACATTTTTTGCTCCATCGAACGAATAATTTCCTGCAAGCTGGAAGTCCTGAATCTTCATGTTCTCGCAGTCCATCGCGAAATAATCGCCCTTTGCCATCACGTGATCGAGTGTCACATCTGTACAGTGCCACAATGTCTCTAAAGCATTTGGAAGGGCAACTTCTTTGAGCGTCAGTCTGCGACAGCGCCGGAAATTCTTCGGTGCCTCGATCAGCGCGCGCTCGACTGTCATATCATCGGTGTACCAGACACCGGCACGCGCCATTTCCGCCCATGTGCCGTCTTTCACCGCAATATTCTTACTGTACCAGAGCGGATATTTCCACTGGAAAATGCTCCCTTCCAACGAAATATCACGGCTCTCCTTAAGCGGGGATTCTCCTTCCCCGAAAATCGTATCTTGAATGGACAGATGCTCCGCACCAAACAATGGGCGTTCGCCCTCGAAATATGTCTGTCTGATCTGCTTTTCCATCTTGTTTCATCTCCTGTATCAATAATTGTTCTCTTACGTTATACCACCTACACCTACCTTTAGGTCAAGAGCAAATTAACAATTCTCATTTCTTTTATTGACAATATAGATTCCCACACAGACAAGTGCAAGCGAAATTATGCTCAGTACACCAAATGCCTGCTCCCGCTCATCCAACAGCCATGCGGATAAAATCACACCGAACACCGGATTCATGAATCCGAACACTGCCACCTTCGATACCGGATTGTATTTTAAGAGCAGTCCCCACAGCGAGTAGGCAACGGCGGACACAAACGCCAGATACACAAGAATTCCGATAGCGGATGCTGATACCGCACCCATCCGTCCGCCAAGCAGCAGGCCACACAGGATCAAAATGATGCCACCTGCGATGAACTGATAGCCGGAAAGCATCACCGGATTATGCTTTGCAGAATATCGCTTCAGGAACACGGATGAAAATGCGTAGGCAATCGTCGATAACAGGATAAAGCCCTCTCCATTTGCCTGCATATGGAAGTCTACGCCATTTAAGTTAATCAGCACTACACCCGCAAATCCGATCAGACAGCCGATCATCTGTCTGGCATGGATCGTCTCCTGCCGGAACAGACACCCCGATACAAGGATTGCGACAAACACATTGACTGCCTCTATGATCGACGCCTTCACGCCGCTTGTATGTGCCAGTCCGATATAGAAGAACATATACTGTGCGACTGTCTGCAGAAGCGACAACCACAGAATCTTCCCTGCCGCGCTCCGGTTTCAGAAACCGCCGCTCAAGCATACTTCCGAGCACGATTGCCAGTATGCCCGCAAGCAAAAAACGCATACCCGCAAATAAAATTTGCGATGCCGTATCCAGAGAATTGATCTCCCACAGCTTATAACCGATCTTGATACACGGAAATGCGCTTCCCCACAGGAAGCAGCAAAGCATCGCACCAAGCCATACTACAACCGGTTTCTGCATCCATTCTGTTTTTTCTTGTTCGTTCTTCATCGTCTATTCTCCATTTTATCCCTGAATGTCAATGTCCTATATCATCAACGATTCCATATTATATATCATAGTTAAAAAAATGCCAACCAAAATAAGTTTCCACCAAATCCCAGCCGGCAAGCCTTGATGAATCCTAACCGGATTGGTATAATAACGATATGAGTAACGTAGCAGTCATAGCAGAATTTCATCCATATCACAACGGACATCACTATCTCTTCGAGGAAGCGATGTCTCTTTCGCATGCCGACCACGCAATTGCGCTGATGAGCGGAAATTTCTTGCAGCGTGGCAGTATCGCCCTGTGGGACAAATACACACGCGCGGAAATGGCGGTTGCGGATGGATTTGACCTGTGCTTAGAGCTTCCGTTTGTGTATGCGACGGGAAGTGCCGGAGATTTTGCGGATGGTGCTGTCGCAATCTTAAAGAACCTTCATGCGATTGACTATCTGGCGTTTGGCGTTGAAGAGGCAGAACCGGACGTATTTGAACAGGTGGCAGAGGTTCTGACCGAGGAACCGGAGAACTATCAGCTTGCCTTAAAGCAGGCATTAAAAGTCGGAGTTTCCTACCCGAGAGCGAGACAGACTGCAATCACCGCAATCTGCGGAGATTCGGCAGCCGCGCTTCTTAAGGCACCAAACAATACGCTCGCGCTCTCCTATCTGTGCGCGATTAAGAAGCTACATGCCAATATCAGACCAATCTTTATCAAACGGATTTCAAATGACTATCACGATACCGATCTACAGGCACAGATCAGCTCGGCAACTGCCATCCGGACAGCCCTTGCGAAAGGAACGGACTTTTCAGCACTTGCCGCACAGGTTCCACCGGCAACCTATTTGCGCATGGAGACACCCGACCACACCTATCTGTCGGATGCAATGCTGACACCTTTCGTACAGGCTTGCAGACTTCGGGAACCGGAGCTTTCGGATATCTGTGATATCTCCCCGGCACTTGCGGATAAACTGCAGCATGCCCCATATCCAATCGACTATGAAGTGCTTGTCGAGCAGTTAAAGACGAAGGACATCACAAGAAGCCGCATCGCCCGGGCGCTCCTGCATCTGCTGCTTGGCTATACCGAGTCCGACCGGCAGAAGTTTATCGGATCCGACTATGCATGTTATGCAAATATACTGGCGCTGAAAAAGGAATCCAGCAGCTTGATCCGGCAGCTACATGAATCATCTATGATTCCAGTCATCACGAAGAAAGCTGATTTTGACACTATACTTTCCGCCTATCCTGCCATTGACACAGAACTCGCACGCACCATGTGGCAATACGATCTGCGTGCAACTGAACTTTACAACTGCATCTACTATAATCATTACGGCATCACACTTCCGAACGATTATACAAGAAAACTCCCGGTTCTATAACACCTTCCACGTTCATACATTTTATTATGGAAGATATGGGAGTTTTTCTATGCTATTTTGTCTGATTATTTTTCTTCTGACACTCATCGGGGAAAATCAGGTCGTAGTCACCGGGGCACGTGCCGGACTTATGCTCTGGTTTCACGATGTCCTGCCCCTGCTTCTTCCCTTTATGCTCTTATCAAACCTCTTCGTCCTGAAAATCCGCACGAAAAAAACAGGCGCCGCCTATGCGATTCCTGTCTTATTCCTGCTCGGACTTCTATGTGGCTATCCGCTCGGTGCAAAGATGGCTTCCGACTTCACGAAGGAAGGCTATATCAAGCCATCCACCGCCACGATACTGCTCCCTCTGTGTAATAACATCAGTCCAATGTTTCTGTCCGGCTATATCGGTCACACTGTGCTGCAGGATCGGTTTCCGTTCTGGTTTCTGCTTGTAGTTCTCTATGTGCCGTATGTGCTTGTCACATCCATCGTATTTCTTGTTTTTCATGTGATCAAGAAACATAAATATGCATCCGCATTCTCCAAACTGCATCCTGCATCCAAAGAAGCTGCCATTACCAGTCATTTATCACCCCCATCTGTACATACCTATAAATATCCCCAGAAAGGTGTATCTCAGCAAGCCATATCCATGCAGACAAACGATCTGCTGTTACAATCCGTCATTCAGATCACCTATGTCGGTCTGTACATCATGATCTGTTCCATCCTGTTTGCACTTGTCTGCGCCATCCCGGGCCTGCCACAGGATGTATCGACCGTCCTGTGCGGCATACTCGAGATCACTCAGGGAAGCACCGTGCTTGCCGCAAGTGCATTTCCCCTTGCAAGCAAAACAGCCCTGATTCTTGCGTGTACCTCGTTTGGCGGCATCTCTGCCTTTCTCCAAACCTTACAGGTCACGAAAAAATCCGGGCTGTCCATGATTTATTATTTCGTTGTCAAATGTATCTGTGGATGTATGACTGGTTTTGCAATGTATCTCTTACTCGTCTAAGAAATCATCAAAATCATCGTCGTCATCCTCTTCCTCGTCACGCTCGCCGTATACATCGACATCGTCATCGTCCTCTTCTGGCTCTTCCTCATCCTCAGCGGCTTCCTCCTGATAGCTTGGAGCTGGCTGTGGTGCCGGAGCTGGAGCTGGCTCATTTGAGAATGCGCTGTCAAGATCATCCGTCTCCTCATAAGACATGTTAGAAGAAGCAGTGAACATATTGATGTTCGTATCCATCTCTGTCATATTTGTCTCGATCACATACGTATCGTTCTCCAGAGACTCGATCAGAACACGGTAATTTTCCTTCTCCATGTCATGAATCTTCTGGAAGATATCACGCATTTCTGTAAGCTTGTCCTTTGTATAATACATTGCTCCCAGACGGATCTCATTTGCTTCCTCAGAAGCCTGATCTACGATCTGCTGTGCCTGATTTCTGGCATTCTCCAGAATCTCGTCTGCACGAATGTTGGCAAGACGTGTGATCTCGTTCTGTTCAATCATACGATTTGCCTCATTTACGGACTCTGTAATAATCGCATCGGAACGGGTTCTTGCATCAGCAAGAATCATTTCCTTGTTACGCATAATTTTCTTACAACGTTCAATCTCGCCCGGAAGCTTTAACTCTAATTCATCCAACATAGAGAGAAGCTCTGGCTTCTGTACTGAAATCTTTGTCTGTGACAATGGCATTGGCTTACAATTTTCAATGTATACCTTGATCTCCTCGATCATACTTTCAACGCCTTTTTTACCCATCTTAAGAATCCTCCTATGACCTCTTTATATCCAACTCATTCATTCGCTCGATTAATTTGGGAATAATGCACGCGGGAACAAATTCAGTCAGGTCAACACCATACCTTGCATATTCCTTTACCACGCTGGAACTCAGATACGAGTACTGCGTGCTTGTCGACAAAAACACAGTGTCGACATCCTTGGCAACCATGCGGTTGCTCTGTGCCATCTGCATCTCTAAATCAAAATCTGTTAAGGCACGAAGTCCCCGGATGATCACGTTCGTATTCTTCTGACGGACGAAGTCCACCAGCAAACCGTCAAACGATTCTACCGATACATTTTCAATCTCGGAAACTACATCTTTCAACATATTAACACGTTCTTCCAAAGAAAACAATGGTTTTTTCGATGTATTATTCAAAACTCCGACAATTACATGGTCGAATATCGCCGCTGATCTGCGAATGATATCCAGATGTCCAAGCGTAACCGGATCAAAGCTGCCCGGGTAAACTGCTATGCTCATACGTTCTCCTTCTGCATCAAAAAGACATGCTTGTTCGTCTTATAATGCTTATCTTTTGTTATTTCAAATCCAAGTGCATCCACATACGAGAAATCCTCGTCCAATGCGGCTTCCACTACAATCAGGGTATCTGTCGTAAATTTCTTTGTGGAAAGCACCTCTAATACTCTGCGCTCCAGTCCCTTGCTATATGGAGGATCCATAAAGATCACATCATAATCAATTTCCGGCAGGGATGAGACAAAACTTACCGCATCAAACTTCCGCACCTGCGCCTTATCTGCAAGCTTCGTGAATTTCAGGTTATCCTCGATACATGCGGCTGCATTTTTTGCCTGCTCGACAAAGGTACAGCTCTCTGCCCCACGGGACAGCGCTTCAATTCCGATGCCGCCGCTTCCTGCAAATAAATCCAAGAATTTTGCCTGCGGCACATACCCGGTCAGCATATTAAATAATGTCTCTTTGATCCGGTCTGTCGTCGGTCGCGTCTCCAGACCTTCTATCGTTTTTAACGGCAGACTACGTGCCGTTCCAGCTATTACACGCATATTCTTCTTCCTTTTACTATTTATTTTAGAATGCCTGGACTATATGCCATGTTCATCCTGATCAGTTTTCTCCATGCATCTGCTTTTTGAGCCATTTTCCTGTCTCAGAATAATCCTCGTCTGTCCAGCCAGATGTCTTTGTACAGGACGAATCAATCAAGGATGACGTCTCTGCCTTGTTCGATAAGTTCCATGCAGCATAAGACAGATTGTTGGAATCAATCAGATCAAACCATTTTGCTGCCTGATCGTAATCAATCGCACCATTTCCAGATGCATCGCAGATGGAAAATTCACTGACAAAGATCGGCAGTCCTTTTGAAAGCGCCGTTGTCACTTTGTTCCGGATGTTATCCGTATGTGTTGCCGCATAGAAATGAACGGCATACATGATATTGTCATATCCGGTAACAGGATCTTCTGCCGCAATATCTACATCCTGTGACCATGTTGGTGTTCCTACGATGATCAGGGCATCCTTCGTATTCTTGCGGATAATCGGAATCACCTCTTCCGCATAGGATTTTACGTCTGCCCATGTCGTTCCACCATTTGGCTCATTACAGATTTCATAAATCACATTATCATAATCTTTATACAGAGAAGACATTTCTTCAAAAAATGCCTTTGCCTCTTCTTTATAGGTCTGTGGATTCTGGTCACCTAATACATGCCAGTCGATAATAACATACATACCAAGGTTCGTTGCTGCATCCACACCCGTTTTCACCAATTCCTTTAACTGCTTCTGGTCACCACCGGTGCAATATCCGTTATTTTCACCGGAATACATCGCGATACGAATCAGATTTGCACCCATATCATCACGCAGACTCTGGAACGCATCCTGATTCACATATTCCGGGAACCACGCGATACCATGTGTACTGACACCCTTTAACTGATATTTGTCTCCATTTTTATCAACAATATCCGTTCCCTTCAATGTAAGCTTGCCATGATTGTCAACTGGGGTACCGCTCTCCGGCTCTGTCTTTTCCTTCGGCCTCGTCTCTTCCTTTGCCTCCGTTGCCTCTGTTGTTGAAGACGCACTGCTTCCTTTGTATTCTTTTCCATCTACATACAGCACGGCGCTGTCACAGATGGCCTTCAGATCTGCCTGTGAAGGCACAGTTACGATGACGCCGATATCCTTCAGATTGCCGTTTGCTGGAACCTCTGCATTGTAATCCACACACTTTACCGATAATGTCGTTCCATCCAGCTTGAATGTTCCATTCCATGAGCTATCTAATGTCGTCTTATCTGGCACCGTCATCCGAATCTCCCAGTTTTTCAGTGCACCGATTGTCTTGTTCGTGATCGTTGAATCGAGCTGTCCGCTGTATCCGTTTGCACTCTCCCACGAATTGCTGTTGGTCACTTTGACAAAACAATCCTGTGTCGCCTGCGCCTCTGTTGTTGCCGCTTCTGTCGCATCCGAGGCTGTCTCCGGCGTTGCCTCTGTCTCCGTCTGGATTGCCTCCTCGGAGGTTACCTTCTCGACGTCATCCTTCGGTTTTCTGCGCACCAGCACTACGATCAATGCCGCGATCACGACAACCAGCACTGCGATCACCGCAATCCATACCTTATTATTATTTTTCTTCATTGCTTCACCTGATTCCTTCCCCTGTAACCCTCTTACTTTGTACGTTTTTCCTGTATCCAGATATATAATCGGTGCAGGTCAACCTCATCGTATGCCTGTCCTCTGGCACGCTCCGACTCAATCTGATATTTCTTCTTATTCGTCTTGATCACGAGCAGATACGCAAGATTCGTCTTGCTTGTCTGTCCAAGTGTAATCGGTTTGATATCTACACTTTTTATATCATCCATCGCAATCTCGATATGGCGCTTCTTATCATGATATGTAAATTCCCCGTTCTCAATCGCGGCGATTCCTTCGCCCTCAAAGCGTTCCCATTTGTCACTCAATACAAGCACAAATACAACGATGCACAGAAGCAGTGCCGCAACACTTACCATATTCGAAACAAGTGCCGCTTCGATCAGCTTCGCACATACGGTAGATACCAGTCCAAATACAACAATACATGCCACCAGAGTAAAGAAAATGGCTCTTCTCCAGCGTGTAATATACCCTACTTTTACTTTCATGTCATTCCTCTTATCTTATTTAATTAAACACGTGCCTATTATATGCTTTTTTGCCCTTTTCGGCAACCGTTTTCATAGGAAATCTGGCGTTTTTTCTATAACACGGTCTCAGAGATTCCTCCCCGGTTTCTGCGGACCGGCTGTATCGTCTTTCCGTATTTTTTGAGCATGTCCTGTGCAAGCTGCAGCATATCCGCATGATTGTAGATATCCGCAAGCTCAAACAATGCATCGCCGCTCTGTCGGATTCCAAAGAAATCTCCCGGTCCTCGGAGTTTCAGGTCTTCACTTGCGATAAAGAATCCATCGTTGGAATTTTCCAGCACGCGCAGACGTTCCATTGATTCTTCGGATTCTTTCCCATTGATGAAGATACAATACGACTGCTTCTTTCCACGTCCGACTCTGCCCCTCAGCTGATGCAGCTGTGCCAGTCCAAACCGCTCTGCATTTTCCACCATCATCACGGTTGCATTCGGATTGTTGACGCCCACCTCGATAACCGTTGTCGATACAAGCACGTCAATCTCACCTTCCGAAAACCGTTTCATGATCTCATTTTTCTCATCTGCCCGCATCTGTCCGTGCAGCATCTCAATCCGTGTGCCTGCAGGTAAATTTGCCCGCATCGTATCCACATATTCTGTGACATTCGTCACGTCGAGCGTCTCGCTTTCTTCCACCATCGGACAGACCACATAGATCTGACTGTGCTCGGCGATCTGTCCGGCGATAAACTGATATGCCGTCTGGCGGTAATTCGTGCCAACCACACAGTTTTTGATCGGTTTTCTGCCCTTCGGAAGCTCTTTGATAATCGAGATATCCATATCCGCATATAAAATAATGGCAAGCGTCCGCGGAATCGGTGTGGCAGACATGACAAGCGTATGAACACCACACCCTTTGTCCGATAATTTCTTTCGCTGGTTGACGCCGAACCGGTGCTGTTCATCGGTTACAACCAGTGCCAGATCTTTGAATTCCACCTTATCTTCCAGCAGCGCATGCGTACCGATCACAATATCGACTTCCCCCTGCTGGATTGCTTCGTAAATTCTCCGCTTCTCTTTCAGTGGAGTCGAGCCAACGAGACATGCCGTGCGGATATCATACTGTGCAAACTGCTCCGCCAACTCCTCGTAATGCTGTCGCGCAAGCACCTCCGTCGGTGCCATGAGCGCACCCTGATACCCAGCCTTCGCACAGGCAAGCAGAGCTGCAGCCGCAACGACCGTCTTTCCCGATCCAACATCTCCCTGGATCAGGCGGTTCATCACACCATCGCCACCCATATCTGCTAAGATATCCTCGATTGCCTGCTGTTGCCCCTTTGTAAGGGAAAACGGAAGATTCGATATGTAATCCGCAACTGCCTTGCCCTGTACGATCTTATGCAGATTCTCCTGTAACTGCGTTGTCTTCTTCATGGATGCCATATCATAGAGGAACTGATAAAACTCGTCAAAAGCAAGTCTGCGGATCGCATTTTTTAAGACAGCCTGATTCATCGGAAAATGAATGTTCTCATACGCCTCCGATAATTCCATCAGACTGTGCTCTGCCCGTACCTCCTCCGGTACATAATCGTCCATCTGACAAATCAGCTCCCGTGTTGCCATGATGGCTTTCTGGAATGTCTTGTTCGAAAGTCCGCTCGTAAGCGGATAAACCGGCTGCATTTCCTGCTGCATCCCGGCATACACCGGAAGTTTATAATACTCTGCCTGCTCCATGACACGCATGCCATTTTTTACTTTGGCCGTTCCAACGAAGATATACGAATCCCCCTTGTGGAACACATTTCTTAAAAATGGCTGATTAAACCATGTCATATGCATCGTCATATCACCGTCACTGACGGTCAGGATTGTAAGCTTTAAGCTCCGCACCTGCTTGACGGTCACATAGGAGGTGATCATCGCCCGGATTGCATGCCGCTCGCCAACTGCTGCATCCCGAATACACACCGGTTCCTCGTAGCTTAGATAGTTACGAGGATATGTATGCAGCAGATCATCGATCGTAAAAATGCCAAGCCGCGCAAAGCTTTCTGCCGTTTTCTCTCCAATGCCTTTAATTGTCTGGATACTGTCTTCTTTTCTCATATTTTTCTTTCCATCTTCTATAACAAAATCCTGACAAAACACACGTTCTGTCAGGATTTATACATGAAATTGTTTTCCGACAATTTCGTTGATTCACTTTATTCCAGAGACAAAATGTAATAGTAGATTGGCTGTCCGCCTGCATGCGCTTCGACTTCAAAGTCCGGATACGCTGCCTGCACAGCTTCTACCAGTGCATTTGCCTTCTCCTCCTCGACATCGCTGCCGTAGTAGATGCTCAGAAGCTCGGAATCCTCATCTGCCATCGCACCAATCAGATCCTTTACCACCTCTGTGATATCCTGTCCAACCGCCTGGATACCTACATCGTCGATACCCATATAATCGCCGGTCTTGATCTCCTTGCCATCGATGGAAGTATCACGCACGGCATAGGTAACCTGTCCACTCTTCACTGCAGTAATCGCATCTTCCATGCCAGCCTGATTTGCCTCGGCAGTTGCTGTCTCATCAAACGAAATGAGCGCACTGATACCCTGTGGAATCGTCTTGGTTGGAATCACAATCACCTGTTTCTCTTCCTCAATCTCGGCTGCCTGATTGGCTGCTAAGATAATATTCTTGTTATTCGGGAATACAAATACAGTTTCTGCATTTACCTTGGAGATTGCATCTAACACATCCTCCGTACTTGGATTCATCGTCTGTCCACCCTCAATGATATGATCGACACCGAGATCCTTGAAGATATCATTCAAGCCTTCTCCGACGGAAACTGCCACAAACCCAAATGGCTTCTTCGGCTCTTCCTTCGCAGCTTCCTGCTCGGCAGCCTTCTTGCGATCCTGCTCATGAATGACCTTTTCTTTATGCTCCTCACGCATATTGTCGACCTTCATGCTTGTAAGGGAACCATACTCCAGACCTTTCTCAAACGCAAGTCCCGGATGATTCGTATGCACATGTACCTTCACGATCTCATCATCCGATACAACAACGAGAGAATCACCGATTGAAGTTAAGAACTCCTTGAACTTTGCCTCGATCTCTGCATTGTATTCCTTCTCAAGCATAATGATAAACTCTGTACAGTAACCATATTTGATATGGGATGTATCAATCTCTTCTGAAGACATCGTCTGTGCCTTCGCTGCACCGCCGGATGTCACCGGCTCTTTGATCTCTTCTTTTCCTGTCAGGCCGTTGTATGCACCCGTCAGAAACTCCATCAGTCCCTGTCCGCCAGAATCAACCACACCTGCTTCCTTTAATACTGGCAACAGCTCTGGTGTCTGCTTTAACACTTCGTTACCATGATCGAGAATCTCCTGTCCGAGTGTCTCGAAATCCATGTCCATCTCAGAAAGCTCCACTGCCTTCTCTGCGACGCCCTTTGCCACAGTCAGGATTGTACCTTCCTTTGGCTTCATAACTGCCTTATATGCCGTCTCTACGGCACGTACGAAACCATCTGCAAGTACCGATACTGTAATCTGCTTCTTGCCCTTGATCTCCTTGCAGAAGCCACGCAGAAGCTGGGATAAGATAACACCGGAATTTCCTCTTGCTCCACGCAGGGAACCGCTGGAAATCTTCTTGGAAAGCTCATCCATCGATGGGTTCTCCAGTGCACTTACCTCTCTGGCTGCCGCCATGATCGTAAGTGACATATTGGAACCTGTATCGCCATCCGGCACCGGGAATACGTTCAATTCGTTGATATAATCTTTATTTCTCTCTAAGTTGTATGCGCCAGCAATAAATGCTTTCTGTAACAACTGGGCATCAATTACCTTTGTAGCCACTTTGTCTGTCCTCCTGATCTATGTTATTAATCTATCACACGAACGCCCTCAACAAAGATGTTGATTGCCTTCACCTTCATACCTGTCATCTCTTCGATGGAATACTGTACGGTACTGATCAGATTGTCACATACCGTCGAAATGCTGACACCATATGCCACAATAATGTGAAAATCAATAGACAGCTCATTGTTCTCACCGATGACTACATTGACACCCTTGCTGATACTGTCGCCCTTTAAAAGCTTCGCAATACCATCCTTCATGCTGATGGTTGCCATACCAACAATACCGAAGCACTCCAATGCAGCGTGTCCGGCATACTGGGCAATAACTTCATTCTCTATAATGATTTCACCGTTTTCATTCGATAAATAACCCTTCATGCGTTTACCTCCGTTTCCGTAATAAGCCAGACTGATTCCGGCTGTTTAAAGTCATATAGTGACATTATACCCTTTTTAACAGGATTTAGCAACTTTTACCTGCTATGCAATTCTATTTATTTGTCATCTCTGCGTATCAACGGACGGCATAAAAAAAACAGCATACTAATATGCTGTTTTTTTACCATCTGCTTAGGCTCTCTCAACCTTACCAGACTTCAAGCACTGTGTGCAAACATAAATCTTCTTAGGAGTACCGTTAACTACTGCCTTCACAGACTTGATGTTTGATTTCCACATTCTGTTTGATCTTCTATGAGAATGGCTCACATTGTTACCGAAATGAGCTCCTTTTTCACAAATACTACACTTTGCCACCGTTAGCACCTCCTTGACAAATATTAAGCCCTGCCTGCATATTTCTTCTTTGCGGGCTCACAACATAGGCTATTTTACCAAATAACTTTTCAATATGCAAGAAAAATTTTCATATTTTTTGATTTTTTTTAAAATTTTTCTATTTCACCCTATTTTATCATAGATAACTGTATCCGATGCTTGTCCAGATCGACACTCATTACCGTCACATCCACGATATCTCCAACCGATACAACCTCCAGCGGATGCTTGATGTATTTGTCTGACATCCGGGAAATATGCACGAGTCCATCCTGATGCACACCGATATCGACAAACGCACCAAAATCAATAACATTTCGAACTGTCCCCTTAAGGATCATGCCCTCTTTGAGATCTTTCATCTCTAACACATCTGTTCGAAGGATCGGTTTTGGCATTTCATCACGAGGATCTCTCGCAGGTTTCTCCAATTCCTTCAAGATATCAACCAGCGTGATCTCACCAATACCAAGCTCGTCAGCCATTTTCTTTTTGTCTTTCACACGCTTCTGCAAACTGCCGGAGGCTTTGTTCTCTGTCGGTGTTTCTTCCGTCTCACCGCTCGGCAGGTCTATCGAGCCAAAGGCTTCCGCAAAGGCTGCGCCAAAGGCTGTGTGCGTATTGCGTACAACAAACTGCTGTTTCTTTTTCTTTGGAGCGGTTTTCTTCTTGGCTAATGGGGACTGCTGTTTGGCCGCTTCCGTCTGGATCTTTTTGAGTTCTTCCGTGTCAATGCCAAGCTTATCTAATAATGCATTGGCTGCATCATAAGTCTCC
>OHGK01001184.1_pt1 | contig 14602 bp, 6 predicted proteins | sample 1567671 | NCBI WGS metagenome assembly OHGK01 (sample SAMEA3879577, study PRJEB24766) | human gut metagenome | biome: human-associated habitat; feature: feces | place: USA | collected 1985/1987 | reverse complement strand
TTTCAGTAATAACTCGTTTATTGACCCTGAATCTTCTGAGTTCGACTCTAAGATGGGTAATAGTGGCGCCAATTCTGGTAGAAACTACCCGACGCTCCGTTACTATGGTTTCGGTATAGACATTGAATTCTAAAAACAACAGATAACTATGAGACTAAGAAAATATATAGCTTTTGCCGGAATGGCTGTTCTGATGCTTTGCAGTTGCAACGAGATGGAGAACGCACCGACAAACAAATTTACGGATAACTCTTATTGGACTTCCACCACCAAAGCCCAGTATGTGGTGAACATGGCTTACAGCCAGATGTACAATGCAGGCCGTATGTGGAGCGATGAAAGTTTGAGTGACAATGCTTACGACGGTCGCAGTGTGGACGACCAACGTGCCATTCGCAAAGGTATGGCTACTCCCTCGCTCGACATCTTCAAGAATGAATGGAAAGACCTTTACGGAGGCATAAAGACCTGCCACGTGTTCCTTGAAAAGGTGGATCTGGTACCCAACATGGACGCATCTGTTAAAGCACGTATGATTGCCGAGATACGCTATATCCGTGCAAGCCTCTACTTCCGTCTGACTAACCTTTATGGTGCAGTACCTTTCTTTACGGAGGACATCACGCTGGAAGAATCGCGGAGTGTAAGTCGTACAGACCGCGAAACCATTATCAGCTTCATTCACCAAGAATTGGAAGACATCAAGGATGCGCTTCCCACTCGCGACCAATTGCCCGAAGAAGACAAGGGCAAAATTACTAAAGGTGCCGTTTGTGCTTTGCAGGCTCGTGTCTACTTGATGGATAGCGACTGGAACAATGTGATGCTTTATTGCGACAATCTGATGAACAAACAGGGCGAATATGGTACTTATGCCTTATTTCCTGATTATGCCGGGCTTTTTGATGAAGCCAATGAGTATAATGAAGAGATTATCATGGACCGTTCTTATGTACCCAATTTGATTACTTGGGGTGAGATGGTAGACATGATTCCTTTGTCAAGAGGCGGACGTGCCGTGAACCGTGTGCCGCAACAATCATTGGTAGATACTTATCTGATGCTTAGTGGAAAGACTATCAGTGAAGCCGGGACAGATTATAACCCTGCTTATCCTTACGACAACCGTGACCCACGTCTCACCGCTACTATCATTTATGATGGCTATGACTGGAGTGGCAATGTGGACGATGGCAGTAAAGACGTAGTCATCAACATTCGTCCGGGTTCGGGAACCGATGCCTACGATGGTGGTGGAAACGGCACTTCTACCGGTTATTTCACCCGTAAGTATTATAATCCGCAGGCTTCCGGTGATCAGAATTCCGGTATGAACATCATCACTATGCGCTATGCTGACATCTTGCTGATGTATGCTGAGGCTGTTCACGAAACAAGCGGTATGACTGAAGCGGTATGGAACAAGACCATCCGTCCCATCCGCGAACGTGCCGGATTCACTGCCGATGCAGCCTTGAACTTTCCTGCCGGAAAGAGCAAGGAAGAGATGAGGCAGATTATTCGCGACGAACGTCGTGTAGAAATGGCGATGGAAGGTTTGCGCTGGTATGATATTAAGCGTTGGAAGGCTGGCAACGAATACTTGTCGGGCAAGGTGCGCGGTGCAAGCTTCGTGGACGAGAATAAGCTTGACACTCGCAAGTTCGAAGAGGCAAGAGATTACCTTTGGGCAGTTCCTATCAGTGAAATCAATTTGAATCCCAATCTGGCGCCTAACAATCCAGGATATGGAAATTAACGTGTATCTAAACTCATTAAAAACAATAGAACAATGAAAACAATATTCTCAACAATAGCTCTTTTTTCGGCAGTCCTCTTTGCTACGTCTTGTACGGAAGACATGGAATACAAGGATTCCAAAGTTTCCTCAGTAAATCAGTTGTATGAACCCACTGACGGCAAGGAAGTAGTCTTGCAATCGTCGGCCAGCGCCAGCCTGTTCTTTGAATGGGAGTCGGCCAAGGCTGAAGATAGCGGTGCCCCTCTTTATGAAGTGGTATTCGATAAAGAAGGTGGAGATTTTTCTAAGCCTATTTACAAAGTGCTTTCTGACAATGGCGGTTCTTTGAGCTATGCTACCATCAGCCACAAGACATTGAACAAGGTTGGTGCGGCTGCCGGATTGAACAGTGGTGAGACGGGTACACTTGTTTGGACAGTAATGGCTTCCAGAGGTTTGAATTCTGTAATGGCAAAGGAAAGCAAGAAGCTCACCATCACTCGCTTGGTGGGATTTGAAGAGATTCCGGCACAGCTTTACTTGACCGGAAGTGCTACTGAAGGTGGTATGGATGCTTCTAAGGCTGTGGCGTGTGCTTCACCCGAAAAGGATAAGTTCGAAGTCTTTACGAAGTTGGAAGGCGGAAAGACTTACAAACTGGTAGATAGAGCAGCCGAAGGTGCCAAGGTGTTTTATATCAATGGCAATAAGATTATGGAAGGCGAAGGCGAGACAACCGTAGAAAAGACGGGAGTTTACCGCATTGAGATGGATTTCTCCATTGCATCTGTAACCGTCAGGGAAGTAAGTAAGATGGAATTCTACTTCTGTCCGAGTGGTGCCGCAACTTTTGAATTGCCTTATGTTGGAAACGGTGTGTTCTGCGGTCAGGATAAAATTGAGTTCAAGCAAGAAGGATGGGGGCGCGACCAACGCTATAAGTTCTTGATGACTTATGCTGATGGTAGTATACAGTATTGGGGAACCAAGAATACTACAGACTCTAATCCTGGTGCGGCTACTCCCGAAGATCCTTATTTCTACATTATGGAGACTCCTGATAACCAATGGGATCAGAAGTGGAAACTGAACGATGAATTCGATGGTGCGGCCGATGGCCACAATCCGGGTGCCATCACCAAGATTAGTGTGATATTCAATGTGGAGAACTATACTCATAAAGTGGAATTGGCCAACTAATTTAAGGAGAGATTATGAAAAAAATATTATTTTGTCTGCCCCTGCTTCTTTTGGCACTTCAATCGTGCGAGATAGAAGATGAGTATATGTATGATAAGGGGCTTTACACCATAGATTGGGATGCGGCTGCCGATAGCAGTTCTGTGACCCTGATAGATCGTTTCTGGAATACGGAAGAGAATTATTTCAACTACGGGAATGACGGTTCAATCAAGGATTTCCATTATTGGCCGCAGGCTCATGCTATGGATGTGATGATAGATGCTTACAATCGTACCGGAGATAGCAAGTACAGCGACTTGTTCGACAAATGGTATGTCGGTATCAAGGCAAAGAACGGTGGCAGTTATTGGAACAACTTTTATGATGATATGGAGTGGATTGCTCTCACCATGATTCGCTTGTACGAAGTTACTGATGAAAACAAGTATCTGGAAACTTCTCAAGAGATGTGGAATGAAATCAAGACCGGTTGGAACGATTACGCAGGTGGTGGCATTGCTTGGACTCACGACCAGCTATGGAGCAAAAATGCTTGTTCCAACGGTCCTGCAGCTTTGATTGCTGCTCGTCTTTACCGTATTAACGGGAATCAGGAGGATTTGGATTGGGCTGTCAATATTTATAAATGGGAGCGTGAAAATTTATTTAACCCTGCTACCGGCGCCATCTATGATAATGTGAACGGTGAGACGGGTGAGTTGAGTACACTTTCTCTTTCTTATAACCAAGGTACATTCTTGGGTGCTGCTTATGAACTGTATAAGATCACAGGAGAAGAGTCCTATTTGAAAGATGCTCGTAAGGCTGCCAATTTCGCTATCAGTAATAGCAGCATGATAGATACTGGAAACAATTTACTTCGTGATGAAGGCGATGGTGACGGAGGTTTGTTTAAGGGTATTTTCATGCGTTATTATGTGCAGTTGATTATGGAACCGAATTTGGACCCCATATATAAGAAGAAATTCATCACTTTCTTTAACAATAATGCTGAAATCTTGTGGCGAAAGGGAATCAATAAACTTGATTTGCTGTATAATACTAACTGGGCAATGAACAATAGCGGTAACAACCATTTGACTACGCAGACAAGTGGTTGTACTTTGATTGAAGCCAAAGCTCTCTTTGAAAAGAGCCTGAAATAAGTTAGCAATTAAAAGTGTGTCGAAACTCAATCTGGTTATTGGGTTTCGGCACATTTTTTTTTAGAGCCAGTTTTAATTGGCAGTTATTTTGGAAATAATGTTTTTAGAGACAACAGTTTTTTATATAAAATAAACACAAAAGATGAAACAGAATCAATATTTATTTCTACTGTTCACCCTGATTGTTCTGACGGGCTGTGGCGGTACGCAGAAGAAATTAACCGAATATGTCAATCCTTTCTTGGGTACGGCTACTTTGTGGGAGCCTGAGGACTTAGGGTATACGCGCAAAATAAAGTCACGTACATGGGGTGCGGAAACTTATCCGGGTGCTACCTTGCCCAACGCAATGGTGCAGCTCAGCCCCGTTACACAGTTTCGTAGCGGTGCGGGCTATCAATATGAGGACACTGTGATTTATGGTTTTTCACATACTGCTAAAGGGCATTGGAACTTGTTGCATGTCCCCATGTTGCCAGTGGTGGGAACTATCGCTCCGGGTAATTATTGCTCCGGGTTTAGTCACGAGAAGGAATCTGCGCATCCGGGGTATTACCAAGTTTATCTGGAACGCTATAAAGTGAACGCCGAGTTGACCAGTACCTTGCGTTGTGCCTACCATAAATATACTTTCGCCAAGGGCGACGATAAGTCGTTATTGGTAGACATCCGCCGTTCTAATAATGATGTCCGTGATTGGAAGATTGAGAAGGTTGACGATAATACGTTCACGGGTTATCAAGATGGCGATGGTAAAATCTACTTTTACGCTAAGACCAACTATAAAATAGGCCAAGTGGAAATGGTAAAAGACGACAAACATGAGGTGGCTGTGCTGCGTTTTATCGACAGCAAAGGTGTTGAACCTTTGGAAGTGAAGGCTGGTTTCTCGTTTGTGAGTATAGAGAATGCTCAAATGAATTTGAAGGCCGAAATGTTGAACAAAAGTTTTGCACAAGTGGCAGAAGAAGCTGATGCGGCTTGGGAAGCACTCCTCTCCAAGATTCAAGTTGCAGGTGGCACGGAACGTGAAAAGAGATTGTTTTATTCTACTTTCTTCCATGCTTTTAAATGGCCGGCTTTGCGTAGTGATGTGAATCATGAATATACTGATGTCCGTGGCGAAGTAGTGAATAACGGCTTCCACTATTACACTGACCCTTCTTTTTGGGACGATTATCGCAACAAACTGGTACTCATAGGTATGATTTCTCCCGATGTGACTACTGACATCATTAGGTCTATTATTGACAAAGGTGAGAAGCGTGACGGCTACATGCCCACCTTCTTCCATGGTGATCACGCTTCCACTTTTATTTCTGGTTCTTGGTTGCGTGGTTTGCATGATTTCGATCTGGAGCGTGCTTATAAGTTGATTCTGAAAAATGCTACGGTGCCCGGTAAAGGAGGACGTCGCTATTTGGATGAGTATATGGAGCGAGGTTGGATTGCTGAAAAAGACACAGTGAATGTACCCACATGGGACGAATACAAAGGGGCTGTGACCAAGACCCAGGAATATGCTTACGATGACTATGCCGTAGCCTTGGTAGCCAAGGAGCTGGGAGATGAAGCCAACTACAAGCTGATGATGGAACGCTCCAACAACTACAAGACGCTATTCGACCCCTCTACCGGCTTTTGGAGAGGTAAGATTGACGATGGTAGCTGGATTCAGGATTTCGATCCGTATTATCCCTATTACCAGTACATGTACCGTGAGGCCAATGCATGGAACGCCCTCTTCTTCGCCCCCCACGACCCCGAAGGCATGATTAAGCTCTATCCCAGTAAAGAGGCGGTGGAGGCTAAACTGGATTCCTTATTCAGCGAACCGTGGAGAGGTTACGAGGCCCACAACCTGACCGGATTCATCGGAAACTATTGCCACGGAAACCAGCCGGGACACAGCATTCCTTACACCTATTATTTCATAGACAAACAAGAGAAAGCCCAATGCATTCTCGACAGCCTGATGAACCACTACTATGACATGGGTGCCGACAAGCTGGCTTATGCAGGGATGGATGATGCCGGCGAGATGTCTTCGTGGTATGTGCTCAATGCTATTGGACTTTACACTTATTCGCCTGCCGATCCTGAATATATTGTTACTGTTCCCTTGTTCGATAAAGTGACGTTCAATCTGAATGGCCGTCCCTTTACGATTGTGAAGAAAGGAAGCGGCAAGAAGATTATTGACATTACTTATGACGGTAAAAAGATTGACGGTTACTTTATCACCCATGACCAACTGAGGGAGGGCAAGGAACTGGTGATTACTACGGAATAGATAAACAATGGAGTTATGAAAAGAAATATACTGCTTCTATTCACATTCTTTGCTTGCATTACTGTACAAGGGCAGACTCCGGTTCGTTTGGTTGATCTGAGGAGCGAACATCTTGACAGACCTATAGGTTTGGATAATCCCGTTCCACGCCTTTCTTGGCGGATGGAAGATGGTAGGCAGGGAGCTGTGCAGACTTCCTGGCGGATTGTGGTAGACGAAGACTCGTTGAATGTGGCCAATGGCTGTGGCAGGATGTGGGATAGTGGAAAGAACGATTCCCGTAATCTGCTTGTGGCCTATGCGGGCAAAAAACTGCAGCCTTTCACTAGATATTATTGGAAAGTAATCTGCAGCGACATGGAATATAAGGAGACTGCTTCTCCTGTCTCTTACTTTGAAACGGGCATGATGGGGATGCAACATTGGCAAGGTGCTTGGATTGGCGATGGCAAGGATATTCATTATGGGCCTGCCCCTTACTTCCGAAAAGAGTTCAAGACCGGCAAAAAGGTAAAGTCAGCGCGTGCTTATATTGCCGCTGCTGGACTATATGAGCTTTACATCAATGGCGAGAAGGTAGGAGACCACTGCCTTGCCCCTCTTTATACCCGCTTTGATCGCCGCAACTTGTATGTGGCTTATGATGTGACTTCACAATTACAGAATGGTGACAACGCTATTGGCGTACTTTTGGGTAACGGCTGGTATAACCATCAATCCAAAGCAGTGTGGGACTTCGACCGTGCCCCTTGGCGCAACCGTCCCGCTTTCTGTCTGGACTTGCGCATTACTTACACCGATGGAAGCGTGGAGACTATTCCCACCGATCTCAGTTGGCGGACAGCGTCGGGTGCAATCACTTTTAATAGTATCTATACTGGCGAGCACTACGATGCACGTCTGGAGCAGAAAGGATGGAGCACTCCGGAATTCGATGATTCCAAGTGGCGCGGAGTAGCCTATCGGAGTGTACCTTCTTCCAATGTCACTGCCCAGCAAGTACATCCCATCCGTAATGTAAAGATTTTCCCCGCCGTCTCTTTCCGCAAAGTGGACGAGAAAACATACATCTATGATTTCGGGCAAAATATGTCCGGTGTGACTTGTATTCATGTTTCGGGTGAACGGGGAACGGAGGTCAGAATCAAACATGGCGAACGCTTACATCCAAATGGCCGCCTCGATCTCTCGAACATTGATGTCTACTTTCGAGGCGATAAGGAGAAAGACCCTTTTCAGACGGACATTCTCATTCTGAGTGGAGAAGAGGATGAGTTCATGCCCCGATTTAATTACAAGGGATTTCGTTATGTGGAGGTAGTGGCAGATAAGCCTATTGAGCTTGACCAAAACAGCTTGATTGCTTACTTCATGCACAGTGATGTGCCGGCAGTAGGTAGCTTGGAATCTTCGAGCCCACTGATAGGCAAGCTGCTCCATGCTGCCAATCACTCTTACCTTTCCAATCTGATGGGCTACCCCACCGATTGCCCTCAGCGCGAGAAGAACGGTTGGACTGGTGACGGTCATTTTGCCATTGAGGCAGCATTTTATAACTTTGATGGAATTACCGTTTACGAAAAATGGTTGGCCGACCATCGTGACGAACAGCAGCCCAACGGAGTGCTGCCCGATATTATTCCAACTGGTGGATGGGGATATGGTACAGACAACGGGCTGGACTGGACTAGTACTATTGCCATCATCCCTTGGAATATCTACCTCTTCTACGGTGATAGCAAGCCCTTGAGCGATTGTTACGAGAGCATCAAACGTTATGTGGATTATGTGGAGCGTATCTCTAACAATCATCTCACTACGTGGGGGCGCGGAGACTGGGTGCCGGTGAAGTCAAAATCCAATAAAGAGCTGACTTCCTCGGTCTACTTTTATGTAGATACCAAGATTTTGGCCGCTGCTGCCAAACTCTTCGGCAAACAGGCCGATTACGAATATTATAATGCCTTGTCGGAGGAGATAAAGCAAGCTGTCAATGATAAGTTCCTGAATCGAGAAACAGGCATCTATGCCGAAGGTTCACAAACCGAATTGAGTGTTCCCTTGCAATGGAAGATTGTGCCCGAAGAGTTGATAGGAAAAGTGGCAGCTAACTTGGCACATAAGGTAGAGGAGGACGGTTTTCACTTGGATGTGGGTGTATTAGGAGCTAAAGCTATTCTGAATGCACTCAGCGAAAATGGTTATGCTGAAACAGCTTATAAGGTGGCTGTACAGGACACTTATCCTTCATGGGGTTGGTGGATGGTGAACGGTGCCACTACGCTGCTCGAGAACTGGGATTTGCAGGCTACTCGTGACATCTCGGACAATCATATGATGTTCGGTGAAATAGGTGCTTGGTTCTACAAGGGGCTGGGAGGTATTTTCCCTGATCCCGTGCAACCTGGTTTTCAAAACATTCTGCTCCGTCCCCATTTCATAAAGGGATTGAAACGGTTTGAAGCTCGTCATCGGTCGCCTTACGGTGAAATTGTTTCTCGCTGGGAATGGAAAGGGAAATGTGTGCATTATGAAGTTACAGTGCCCGCTAACAGTACAGCTACACTTACTTTACCTGACAAGGCCGAGAATGTACGGGTGGTGGAACTGGCGGCAGGAAGATATGAGTTTATTGTAAAGTGACCTTGTACTTCATTTATGCTTGCAAATATGTAATTAGCGGGTTTGCCACGTTGTTGTGGCATAACTCGCTAATTTTTATAGTCGGTATGTTAAGGGATGGCTTTTTCATTCTTATAGCCTGATCTTTCCCTCCAACCGTATATCTTCCGATGAAGCCCCTATCAGCAGCTTCACCGTTCCGGGTTCTACAACGAACATCTGCTTTCCTTCGTTCCAATAGCCGAGCTCTTCTTTGGGCACGGTAAGCGTCACTTTCCGGGTTTCGCCGGCCTTGATGGGGATACGCCTGAAGGCGCGCAACTGCTTGGAAGGACGTTCCACTTTGGAGTCCGGATAGCTGGCATAGAGCTGTACGACTTCTTCTCCGTCGCGTCCGCTGGTATTCTTCACTGATACCGTCACGCGGATGTTCTTCTTGTCTTGCTTGAAGGATTCAATCTTCTCGTACGTAAAGTCGGAATAGCTCAGACCATAGCCGAAAGGATAGAGCACAGGGCCTTGGTGGTACATATACGTACGTCCGTTGCGGATGTCGTAGTCCATTATGTCGGGTAGGTCAGTGATGTCTTTCACCCACGTCTGTACGGTACGTCCGGCTGGATTCACCTTGCCGAAGAGTACGTCGGCCAGTCCGTTGCCCTGCTCCTGACTGCAGTGGGTGATGTGGACGATGGCAGGCACGTGCTCCTGGCTCCAGTTGATGGTGTAGGGGAAGCTGCTGACGAGCACCAGTATGGTATTGGGATTGGCCTTGAGCACCAGCTTCACCAAGTCTTCATCGGGCAGCATCAGCGATTTGCGGTCCACGGCTTCGCGGCCGTCACTGGGGACGGGAGAGAACTTCCAGTCCGCACGCGTGCCGTAAGGATGGTTTCCTACACACACGATGGCAACGTCGGCGGCTGCAGCAGCCTTTTCTGCCTGGCCCATGCGGTTGTCTTCGGCGTGGATGATTTCGGTTCCTTCTTTCACAGCATTGCGTATGCCACTCAGAATCGTTGTTTCGTAAGGCGGGGTACCACTATACCAGTCTTGCACGATTTTGTCCGAATACGGGCCTATAACGGCTATTTTACGCAGCTTTCCGGCATCGAGTGGCAGGAGTTTTTTGTTTTTCAATAACACCACGGACTTGGCGGTGACTTCCCGTGCCAGCCTGCGGGCTTCTGCTGTCATGAAAGGCGGTGTCTCCGTACTGTTCTTTCCGATAGAGAGATAAGGGTTACGGGAGTTGTCCCCGTCCAGCAAGCCGAGCTTGAGGGCGACGAAGATGTTCCCGCGGATAGCCTTGTCGATGTCGACTTCGGTCAGTAATCCCTTTTCCAGAGCTTCCTTGACGTAAGGAACGTATGCGTCGAGAAATTGTCCTGTGGTGGCTTTTACTACGGCAGCAGCACCCTCCGCAAAGCTCGGAAAACTCTTGTGCGCTTCAATCAGCAGTTTCAGGGCACCGCCGTCCGTACAGATGATACCGTTGTTGCCCCACTGCTTGCGGGTAATCTCTTCGAGGCAGGGATGGATGGACATGGGGATGCCGTTCCAACTGTTGTAGGCGGCCATGAAGGCACGGCTGCCTCCCTCAGTGATGCCTTTATAGAAAGGATAAGCGTAGTATTCATGGAACAGCCGCGTGTCGAAGTCGGAGGAAGTGCTGTCCCGTCCGTCCTCGTTACTATTAGCAAGGAAGTGTTTCATCAGAGAGGCAGTTTTCCAGTAGCGGGGATGATTGCCTTGCAGGCCGCGTACGCTGGCAATGGTGAGTTGGGCGGTGAGGAAAGCATCTTCTCCGAAACTCTCCTCGGTACGTCCCCAGCGCGGGTCGCGGGCAAGGTCGGCATTCGGAGCGCGCATCACGAGGGCATGACGCTTGTTACCGGTGGTCTGCATGTAGTAGCGGGCTTCTTCAGCGGCTTGTTCCGCTACTTTCTGCACCAAATCGGTGTCCCATGTGGAGCCCAGACCGTAGGACTGGGGGAATATGGTGGTGGGGCAGTCGGTAGGGACTACTTTCCCGTCTTCCGTTCTTTGGCGTCCGCCCCACATGGCAGGCCCGCCGAGGGTCAGCCCGTGCAGTCCTTCGTAGTGTCCGCAACGGGGAATGTTGAAGCGGGGGACACCGAGGTCGGTGGAAAGAAGGTTTATCTTTTCATCCAATGTCAGGATGGAAAGAAGATGTTCCACGCGCTGTTCGTCGGTGAGCGTGGTATCTTGAAAGGCTTGTGTGTGTTGTGCGCTTGCCTGTAAGCCGAATAGCAGGGGCAAGGCGAGGAACAATAACTTGTTTCGCATGGGGTATTAGGGTTTAATGTGTTTGATATATCGGTTATGGGATTGATATCCGTTGTAACTGTCCGTCCTGCGGCAGGCAGAGCAATCCTTCAGCTTTCTTTTCGTCTGCCAGATACTTCTTCCACGTAATCTTGTCCCACTTCATCTGGTCTGTGCATTGTGCCACGGGGATATGGGGGATGGCCGAACCGTCCTTTACAAGAATGACGATGGGCAGGGTGCCGCATTCAATATGGTTCCATCCCGGAGCATACACCTTTCCGGTCTGGTAGTCTATCCATTTCTGCCGTCCGGGGAGGTAGACATCCCGTCCGCTGCCCTCTTCGAGCATGGGTGCCACGAGGAGATTGGAACCGAACATGTACTCGTCCTCTACCAGCCATGCACCCGGGTCGTCGGGATACTCCAGCAGCAGGGCGCGGAGCATCGGCCAGCCGTTCTCGGTGCACTCTTTGGATTGTGCGTATACATAGGGCATCAGTTTGTACTTCAGCTCGGCGCAACGGCGGAAATAGTCTGTGAACTCTTTCCCGTAGTACCACGGCTCAGTGGGAGGTGCTCCGTGCACGCGGCTGTGGCTGGTGAGGAAGCCGAAGGGCAGCCAGCGGCGGTAGAGGCTTTCGGGGCTTTGGGTCACGAAGCCGCCTATGTCATTGCTCCAGAAGCAGAATCCGCTCAGTCCGATGGAGAGGCCGCTGCGGATGGTTCCCTCGAAACCGGTTTCGGTGGTTGCGGCGTCACCGCCCCAGTGCAATGGATAGCGTTGTGAGCCTGCCCATGCGGAACGTGCCCAGATAATGTTTTCACCGTGTATCTTCTTGATTACCTCGGCCACGGTCTTGTTGTAGCGCAGGGGATAGAGGTTGTGTTCGTATAGTCCGCTACGGCCGTTGGCATAGATGGCATCCAGCGGAGCACCTTCACCGAAGTCTACTTTGATGGCGCCTACACCCATTTCAATCAGGTTGCCGAGCTTCTCTTGATACCACTGTACGGTTTCGGGGTTGGTGAAGTCCAGCACCACGTCCTCGTAGGGGAGCTGCCCCTTACCGTTGCGTACGTACAGACCGCGTTCCACCAGCTCGGGGAAGAACTTGTTTTTCGGAGTGAAGTAGGGGAGTTGCCAGAGGCAGGTGCGGAAGCCTTGTGACCTTAGGTCGGTGAGCATCTGCCGGGGATTGTCGAAGCGGTCGGCGGCAAAGGCGTAGTCGCACTGCCAGTCCACGCCGAACCAACCGGTATCGAAGTGGATGACGTCGCTCGGTATCTTGTTCTCACGCAGTTTCCGGGCTACATCGCGGCCCTCTGCTTCGCTGAAGTAGGTGATGCGGCTCATCCAGGTGCCGAAGCTCCACAAAGGGGGCATTTCGGGCCGTCCTACCAGTGCGGTGTATTCGCTCAGCATCTCCTTCGGCGAACCCAGGAAGATGAAGATGTCCATCGCTTCGTCTGCCATGAAGAGTTTGGTGGCTCCGATGTAGGAACAGCCGAAGTCGCAGGTCACGGGGGCGGAAGTGTGCATAAACATGCCATAGCCGCGGTTACTGAAAAAGAAGGGGATAGGCTTGTACATATCCGGGGTTTCGGGCCCTTGTGGGTCGGTGACAAAGAGGTTGACTTTCTGTCCGGCCTTGTTCAGTGCGGTGGCAGACTCGCCGCAACCGTAGATTTTCTCGTTCGGCGCGAGGCTGAATACAGGATTGATGCTGCGTGAGTTGTCCGAGCCGCGCTTGATAAAGCTGAATGGAGGTACCTTGACCTGCGTGGAGTCGTTGTCGCTCCAGCAACGGGTCTGTGTCAGCAGGCGTCCGTCGGCATCTTTCAGCACCAGGCGCCAGGGGTAATTCTCGATGAGCAGGCTGCCGTATCGGGAGGTGTACAGGGTACCTTTATCCGTCTTCTCGGCTTTCCAGAAGGAGCGTCCGTCGGCAGGCTTTCCTATGAGCATGGGGTCATCGGCATCTTCTTTCGGTACGATGGGCGAGGTAAGCATACGGATGCGGAGGGTACGTTCGCTGACCGGTTCGACGGTGAACGTCAGCTGCGGGTTGTTGTCGTAGGCCGTCTCCGGGAAGTCCAGCGACTGGAGGGGCTGGTGCAGGTAGGTGTTTGCATTGAATGCCTGGCGGGGCATCAGTTGCTGGCGTTTCCACTGGACAGTCCCTTTACCGGTAGAGGTGTCGAACGATACCAGGCTGTCGGCAAAGAAATAGGTGTTGCTGAGGTCCAGAAAATCCTGGCTCATGTCTTTCGACTGGGAAAGCAGGTATTGCACGCCGGCATTTGTTTTCAGTTGGGCATGTGCGGGCGGGATGGCAGTTGCTGCTAGCAGCATAAAAGCTGCCCCTTTCATCAGTTGTTTCTCTTTCATGATAAATATATGATTTACGGTTGTTGTTTCGATGCCGTAAAAGTAGAGAAATCTACACAGATGAAAGGGGTAGGTATGTTGCTTATGTAGGGCCTAAATGTTTATTTGGAAGCTTTCTTTCCGTAGAAACACATAAAATACACCCCGATAATGACAAATGGGATGCTGAGCCATTGGCCCATGTTCAGCGACATGCTGTCTTCAAAGTTCACCTGGTTTTCTTTCAGGAACTCGATGAAGAAACGGAAGGTGAAAATCTCCGTCAGGCAGAGTCCGAAGAAGAAACCGCGATACAGCTTTTTGCTGTAATTCTTATAGAGATACATCATTACGAGGAAAAGCAGGAAGTAGGCAATTGCTTCGTACAGTTGTGCCGGATGGCGGGGAAGCATGTCTACCCGTTCGAAGATGAAAGCCCAGGGCACATCGGTCGGCTTACCGATGATTTCCGAATTCATCAGGTTGGCCAGACGGATGCAGCAGGCAGTGATAGGAGTGGCTACGGCAATCATATCCACTACATCCATGTAGTGCATTTTGGTCTTCCGGCAGTAGAGCCAGAGGGCGATCATCAGCCCCAATGTACCACCGTGGCTGGCAAGTCCTTCATAACCGGTGAATTTCCATCCTCCGTCGGGCAGAAATCTGACAGGAAGTATCATTTCCTGCCGGATAAAGGGTCTTTTTGTTTTTATGAAAAGTTTATAATTTTTCATAAAATGAACATTGAATAACTGTGAAAAAAATGGTATGGTACATAACATAAATGATTTCGAAGGAATACGGGAATACTGAAGATACCGGATGCTTTCGAAGATATGGAGGACAGAAGTTAAATGAAGTTTGGCAGTAAGAAACCAGAAAAGATCCCAATGTATGTCTATTACATTATTGCCGGTATCGTTATCATTCTTCTG
>OHGK01001177.1_pt1 | contig 14638 bp, 14 predicted proteins | sample 1567671 | NCBI WGS metagenome assembly OHGK01 (sample SAMEA3879577, study PRJEB24766) | human gut metagenome | biome: human-associated habitat; feature: feces | place: USA | collected 1985/1987 | reverse complement strand
ACTCAGGCTTTTCGCACTTCATGATTCTAACATCCAAACAAACTGCGGATGAACCCAAAATTCTCGTTGAAGTCCTTAAAGAAACGCATCTGTTCCTCAGGTATGGTAAGAAAACGCGGTTTACCTCCGTGCCATTTGCTATGGTCGTAAAGCACAGCCCCTTCCGGATAAAACCTGTCAATAAAGTCAACAACAACCTGCTGGGTGGAAAGCACGAAAACGAAGCCTGCAAACAACGGCGCACGTGTGTCCTTCTCCCTGTTGCCTACGTTTGCGGTGGTATGCGTAGGGCTATACACCTCGAGCATGTTCTTATTACCAGCCATGTACGACAACAGCAGTTCGGTAAGCTTACGTTCCTGATGCGGAAGCGAACGTACAACAAACCACTTAAAATCAACGCTGTTTAGTTTATCCCTGTATCGGGACACCGAAACATTTGTTGACGCAGTATCAGATTGAGAAGTAAGCATTGTGCCTTTAACCGAGTTAAGGAAAATTCTTCCGTGTCAAAATCCTGGTTCTTCCCTAACTTCTTATTTCAGAAAAATATGCTTCCATTATTCCCCTCATGACAAACGCACGAGAGTTATCAGGAACCTTGTTTCAGGTGTAACGGCGGTATTCTGGAAGAACCTCAGCAACAAATAGCCTCCGTTGTTATGTGGCGGGACAAACGAAGCGTTTTACGCTTCATTAAACCTATTTCCATACCACAAAGTTAATTTATTTTATCAATTAAGTCTCTTCGCAGGACGGTTGTCATATAGATATGAAGCGTCCATTCGCATGCAAAGATACGAAAAAGTACGGATATTGTACAATATATCGATAAACTTTTTTTGTTTAAATTTTATTTCTAACAAATGACAGAAATGTCCGTTGTTTTATCCAATCAGTAACTTCCGTAAAGTAATATGCTGATATTAAAGATTTTATCAAATAAACGATACTTCATATCTATAAAACGCTTTCCACTATCAAAAAGCCTCCACATCCTTCTTTCATTAAAGATTTACCGGGCTTCTTCAGCAATTTAATGCGTGGATTAGGGCTAAGGCTATTCCATTCCACCACGCCATTCAGCTACATGTAATAAATGTACTTAAACCAACGCATCTACAACCAATAAATTGTGAACATACATTTATTATAAAGTTAAGCCATAAAGCTTTTACACAGCTAAAACAGATTGTCAAAACAACTTATTCCGACTCAGTAGAAATTTAGTGAGGATATATTTATACTGAGCCAATATAATTCCATAGAAAAGCAAAAGCGGTACACACATGCAGATGCGGCGCGCCGCTTTTACTTTAGTTATTCGGGATTATAATTTTATACATCCTGCGTGTAGTAAAAGTCGTGCCATAACGTTTGTTATATTCATAATTGTCCATATCTTTTTCACTATACGCGAAATTACATTTTTTATAAAATCCGATAGTGCTGTAGTAGTCTGTATGTAAGGCCTCTACCGTAAGAAACAGAGTTGACGTTAAATTGTCATTGGCTGCAATTTGTGCTATTGACTCAATTATGGCGGAACCCAAATTGCAATTATTCTCAGTTCTTTTATCCTCTCTTACTGCAAGGTAATCAATTTCTATAGCCGGATATTTTTCTTGTTCCCAAAAGACATTTTCTTCTTTTGCTGGTAAAGCTGATGATTTATTTTTGTCCTTTTCAATAATATTTCTGTCCTGTGAATTTAATACAAGTGCATCCTTGCTTAATGCGAAAAAAGCCACAACTTCTTCTCCTTCATAGACAAGCCAAAGTTTAGACAACTTGAGTTCAATATATTTGGCCAACCCTTTTCCTTGTCGTGTATGAAGTCGTCCATAGCCTTAACACCACATCTAAAATTAAAGAGGGCCGATATGTCATCAGCCCTCTTTATACTCCATTTATCACTCATTTAAAATTCCCATTTAAAATTATATCGGCTCAACAATTCTTTTGAGCGTTTTACGCTTTCCTTTTCACACTCATTAAGTTGCCCGGTAGCGACACGGGCAACAGCATCACGAATATTATCCGCAATGTCTCCCGTAACAGGGGTGCGCCTTGTCTTAATTCCTAACATACCGATTCTATTGATTCTGATGTTTGTACTGCAAAGATAGGCCATTATTTTGAGACACAAAAATAATTAAGTAGCTATTTATTTACTTGCATATAATATTTAACATTGACAGATATTGTTTTAGTTTATAGTGAAGATGACGGTGCAAAAGATAATGATAGTATTTTTAATTGTATTTTTAAAACGAATAAATCTATTTTATTTCGGTTATTAAAAAGTTAATAAGTATAATAAAACAACGGGAGTTAAACGAATTCACGTTATATATAAAATAGTATACACCAAGCTGATAAAGCTGGAAAAATCAGAAATACGTTTAAAAGCCTGTCGACATAAGTAAGCCGAGCGCTTCTTTATCGAGAGAAAAGCACCCTTTACATACGATACCAACGACGCCCAGGCAACCTCGAGACATCTGATAAACATGAACGATGTTCGGTTGGCTGTGAGCGGAACCATCCGAATATTCAAAAAAGTAGAAAAATAAAAGGTCTTCATTGCTGAAGACCTTTATTTTATTTGGTGATCCGTTTGGGGCTCGAACCCAAGACCCCAACATTAAAAGTGTTGTGCTCTACCTGCTGAGCTAACGGATCTTGCCGTACGACATGGTTTCGTAAAGCGAGTTGATAATCAGTACTTTACGGTTATCTATCCAATTTGTCAAAGATGTATTTGCCTTAGTGTTTTTATCTGGTTTAACTCATGGTTTAACTCAGAGTCTTAACAAGAGGGGGTTATTAATATGATTTGACTTTAATTTCTGCAAAGATACAATTATAGTTTGAGCACAAAAAATTAACCAACATAATTATTTATGTTTTATCATCACGGACTTCATAGTTAACCGAAGGCAATGTAAACAACAATATAATCATCCACTCATGCGGCGTGTGCCTACAACAAACGAAAGAAAAAGAAATGCAGCTTTTTTACAAGGATTTCAGGGTGATATTTATATATGTACCATATTGAAAGAAAAAATCCTGCATTCTGTTTACCATGAACAATGTTATTCAACAAAGAGAAAAGCTGCATATAAAGTGTTTATAAAAAATCTTTCAGTCTATCGGTAAGATATAGTGGAATGTTTATCAGGTTGTCATCCTTGCGTAGGTTCCTTGTTGAAAGGCGTGCTGCTGTTTCAGGATTATATTTCTTCCGGTATTCAGAAAGGCTTTTTGCCGTTACACTGTTCCCTGATTTAACCTCAATGGGAATAATCCTACCATTATATTGCAACATAAACTCTATCTCCGCCGTATTACCAGACGACCAGTAGAATTGCTCCTCACCGAACTGCCGTACAAGAGAAGTCAAGACATAATTCTCTGACAATACGCCTTTGAATTCTGTAAACAGCCTGTCGCCAAGCAAGACTGACGTAGGTTCAAGACGGAATTTAGAGCGCAACAATCCTACGTCGGAAAGATACATCTTGAAGTATGAGCTGTTTTTGTATGCTGCCAAAGGAATGCGCGGAGTGTTGACGCAAAACACACGATGCGTAAGACCGGCAAGACATAACCATTCGATAGCGTTTTCATATTCACGTGCTCTTGCCCCTTTCTGTATTTCCGTGTAGCGGAACTTCCTGTTGTCACGCGCCAAATGTCCTTCAATATTATTCCATACGGCGAAAACACGTGGAATATCCCTTGCCGCTATGTGTTTGGAGAAGTCAAGAGAATATGCTATGAGGATGTTTTGCAGAATGGCATCAACCTGTTTCCAATCGTATGTGTCTGCGTATCGGCTTACGGCTTCGGGCATTCCGCCAAGTACGAGATAGGTTTTATATGCGTCAACCAACTTTGAATGGATTACTTCGGGTAGAGGTTCAATGTCTGTTATGCCTTGTAATATTTCCGCCAAGTCTGGGTTTGTTGCAGCCAAATATTCGGAAAACGAAACGGGACACATGTGCATGAAATCAACTTTGCCGACAGGAAACGATGCTCCTTGACGGTTCAATGCCACGCCAAGTAACGACCCGGCACAAACAATGGCATACTCTGGTGCTTGTTCACAAAAATATTTTAGGCTGTTCAGGGCGTCGTTACATTCCTGTATCTCGTCGAGTATTACAAGAGTTCGCCCAGGTTCTATCTTCATCCCGGACACCATTGACAGCACGTTAATTAAGCGTTTTGGGTCTTTGGTACGGGCAAAGTCCTGCTTTATTTCAGGCATTGTGTCGAAATTGACATATACGCAGTTGTCAAAACAGTCTTTACCAAACTTGTTAAGAACCCACGACTTGCCTACCTGCCTTGCACCCTGAAGTACCAAAGGCTTACGGAATCTGCTGTCCTTCCATGCTGCAAGGTCTTTCAATATGCTTCTATATATCTCCATTCATATCTATTTTTGGCAAATATACACATTTTATTTAGAAGAAAATGGCAAACAACACTTTTTATTGAAGAATGCAGTTTGGCATTAAGCATAATTAATAAATAGCATTCCCGTTTCTTAATAACAGAGAAGAAAAAATCAATAATTCAACCCGAAAGCCCAAAGAGGTATGATATTTGCATACCCGCTCTCTATGTCATCCTTTACGATATAACCTTCTTCGGCGTTTTCTATCTGCTTCTGCCCTTTCTTCTTTCCGCCAATCTCGAAAGTCTTGCCGTTTATCTCAAAGTCAGAAATGGACGAACTTGTAACGTCGTTCATCACCCTTGCCTGGTTCATGAAAAATGTTTTCCTTACGTTTCCTATGTCAGCATGTTCAGGCGAAAGAGCGTATATAAGATTGGTGTTGTCGAGATACAATTTCTCAACTTTTCCCAATCCACGAATCCCTCCGGTAGAGTTCCTTAGCTGGGTTATCATTCCGGCGCGTTCCATATAAACGAGATAATTGGGGATATCGTTCCTGCTTATTTCAGTCGCTTCTGCCAACCTTTGCATTACAGGCTTGAACGGAACGCTCTTTGATACAACCATCAAGAGGCTTTTCAGTTTCTTTCCCGAAGACACATTGGCTTGCAAATGTGTAGGGATGTCAACTTCCATTGTTTGGTTTATTACCTGAAGCAACTCCATTTCATATTCCTCATCACGTCCGAAAGGATAATATCCCCTGCGAAGATAATCCTTGAACAAAGGCAAAGGATGTTTAACGTCGGGCAATGTTGCCTTGTGGCTCAATATTTCATTCAAGCTGTATACCGGAACATTTATTCCATGGAACAAACGCAAGTACTCACGGAACGAAAGCCCTTGCATCTCGTAAATCGGTAACCTCCGGCTTAAGTCAGCCATACCCTTGTATATGTCAAGTATTGACGACCCTGATATGACTATCTGCAAATCCTCATAGCTGTCATAAATCTGCTTTACTTCCCTCGACCAATCGTCGTATTTGTGTATCTCATCAATGAAAAGGTACTTCCCTCCCATCTTGACGAAGTAATCCGCCAGGTCTACAAGACTGTGTTCGGAAAAATACATGTGGTCTGCCGATACGTACAGTGTGTCAGCTGTATCCAAATTGAGCTTGATATGTTGTAAAATCATTGTCGATTTGCCAACACCTCTTGGCCCGACAATACCGAACGCCCTTCCGTCCCACTTTATCCTTTCATACTTGTATCTGAGGAAGTTCGTAGGTGTGCTTTTCAACTTCCTGTTAAAAAATTCATATAACTGTTCCATCCGTTCCGTTTGCATTTAATCCAAGCATAAAGATAATGTTTTTGCATAAAATTAATGCAATATTATAGATATAATAGCAATAAAACGATGCAAATATAAAAAACAATGATGAAAGGGGAACAAATAATCTTCTGCAACGTCATTCCAAGTGTTGCATCGTTTCTTGGCTTTAGAAGTTTGTGTTAAAGATATTTTTATGTAAACGGCAAGCTAACCCATCGGTGGAATTATTTTGAGCGGCACGGCGATAGTTACAGTTTCAAATGGTATTCTTTCGGTCTGCAAGACATGGTTTTTCGCCTTTTGAAAGACAATCTTTTACATTATAAAAGGATGTCTCTTGCAAATTTACTGAGCGCAGGTGGAAACCGTAAGCACCACCCCACTGAAATACAATAAACAGTAAGCGTCCGCCACAAAGAGGCAAAAAATAATTCAGTCAACGGGCAAGCTAATCTCTAACCATAAATCTTCAAAGCTCAATTTTACTCTTTTATAATGACCTTAATGCCAAGATGTAGGGCCTCTGAAACCTTTTCTATAAATGTCTTTTTGTCCTATTATTGCTATGGGTAATAAGTAACCATAATCAGTCGTTAGAAAATTCGAGGTCATTGTTATTTTAAAATGGTAAATCATTAGTGTCCCGTTAAAATGGGACACTAATGAATTATTCTGTTAAATTCCTATTTGTTGTTACTTACTTTATCAAACACTGGTCTTATAAACCCTTTAGTAGTAGCATATACTAATTTGTCAATCTCATCAAAATAGTGTTGTCCTTTCAATAAGACATATATATATGGATATGTGCTGTGTCTCATTGATGTTAAATAATGAATATTAGATGGATATGGTAATAAAATATGATTTCCGTTCGTTCCAATAATTTTATATCCTCTTATGCCATTGATATTAACTTCTTCCCATATGCATTTATCTATTAATTCTTGAAATTCATTTATTCTTGGCATATGCCAATTTTTACCCCAATTCATATAGGCAGCGTCAAAACGTGTTTTAGCTATGTCAACTGAGTTGTAATATTTAGAACTTCTATCTTTATTTGTAGCTTGTGGCAAATCTTCATTCCATGCTTGTTTATAGCATTTGGCTTCATCAATATCAAGTTCTGAATATGGCTCTCCCCAAATAAACTTTTCACCATATTCAAGCGGATTACATGCTCCAATATTTTGAGTAGCCCAATAAACACTTAACCCAAGATCCACATAACTATGTTGATTTATGCTAGATATGAAATCAACAGTTTCATGCCAACTGTCAATACTAAAGTTTGAAAAAAAGTCTTTTATCACATAATCAACAATATCTTGATTGAAATATTCATAGGTAAACATTACGGATAATAACTTCTTATCTGCAATAATTTTTTTCAATTCTTGTTCATTTTTTATGTGCTTATTTCTGAACACCTTTAGTCCATTTATTTTATATGTATATCTTCCGTATTCTGTCCATCCATTAAACTCTGTGTATTCCTTGTCTGAAAAATCACCCATAATAATTTCTCTGTCTAATAGATAATTACATAATTCATATGTCAATTCAATGAATTTATTTTCTGCATAATAATTCCATACTGTCTTAATTTCACCTTTATGCTTATAACGATTTCCGTACTCTGTAAATGTGTCAAAAACAACTTCATTCCATAATATGGCGTTTTTCTTAACGTTTTCAATATTGAAATCTTTGCTGTAGCCATATTGCAAAATGCCTTCCCTCAGGATTTCAATAAAGCTAGAATCAAATAATTTGGCATCACAACTGTTGCATATAAAATTATACACGGATACGCGACGTTCTTCATCCATTTGTAACAATGAGGCGCGTCCATCATCAAAGCTACATATAAATCTAAATAATTCGATTGTCCAAACACAGTGTGAATTTCTTAAAAGTTTGTCCCAAAATAATTTGCGTTCTCCTAAATTGTGATATAATATATAAATAACCTCTATATCGTAATTAATATTTCCAGATTCAATATAAGAATAAAAATCTATCTCGTTATAGTGTTTTAAAAGGAAACTCCAGCTTAAACAACAGATATTAGTAAATTTTTTTATTGGGAAATTTCTCTTTGACCCTATTTCAATATTATCTCCATGTTTGTCGCTCACTATATAATTATAGTAAAGATCTATTTTTTCTTCACTCCAAAATAGATTACCATTTTCTATTAAAAGCTGCCAGCCTATTATTTGATTTTTATATTTTTCTATAAGTTCAAAAGTCCAATTAATATCATAATACAAGTGGCTATAGGCAAAAACTCCATAGTTATCTATACCTTCTTTCCCGTCAATAAAGTATACTGTAGATGGACAGTCTCTCTTTTTTATTTTTTCAATATAACACTTTATACTGTTAAAATAGTACGATAGGTAACTTGAAGGCAATCTATTGTCATTTGAATCCCTGTATAATATTAAATTATACATATGTTCAGATTCTAATTGAAGAATTTTTAAAATATCTTCAATTGAACATATATATTCTCCGCCATCATGATGATATAACACAATACCTTTTTTGACGATTTCAGCAGTTTGGGCTTCTTTCGTAAAATAGAAAGTGCAATACCCATGATTCCCAGCATATGAAGAAGGCAAAAAATTGATATACTTAATACCATCCTGCTCTTTGCGAAACGGCAAATAAAACTGAATGTTTTCATTCCCTTCTGCAATGTGTTTCCCGTTGCTTTTCTTTTTATATAATTCATAATCCACTATCTGATAGTGTTTAATCATGAAAGCAAATAATTCTTTTTCATTCATAATGTTTTGGCAGAATTGTTTCTAACTAATCACACTAATCACAAAAATAATGATTTTCTGTGATTAACCGTTCTATTTGGATAAAAATCAGCAATTTGATGTTTATTTTGTCTCGTATATCGTTTAACGTGCCAATTTCAATATAGCTTCCATAATTCTACTAACAAATTTTTATCACCTTAGTTCCTATTGAACTAATGATTGTCACAAAATCATCGGTTGAAATATAAATTTGAGAACACATCGAGGGGTCGTTAAAATGACGACCCCTATCAATATCAGCACTTTGGACATTTTGTGAGGATAGTTATCTTTATTTCCAAGCCCTAAACATCCTATCCCCAATGTTCTGCGACACATATTGTATGGGCAGTTTCGCATAGATTTCGGTTGTCTTTATAGAGGTATGCCCCATCATGATTTGCAGCACCTCTTTGGATATTCCCTGTCCAAGAGCCACCGTACAGGCGAAGGTGTGCCGGGCAATGTGTGTGGTTAAAGGGAAAGAACAGCCGAGAGCCAAGCCTATGCCTTTGAGGAATTGATTGTACTTCTGATTGGAGGTTATCTCCATATTGAAGTTGTTACGCTCCAAGATTTTCCGTGTGATGGGCAGGATAGGCGTGACAAACTCATTTCCTGTCTTTATGCGATGACCGTCAATGTAGTCCTTACCGTCAATGGAAACAACGTGCTGCTCGTAGTCAAATGATTTGGCATCGCTGTATGCCATGCCTGTAAAAGTCTGGAAGAGGAAGAAATCAAGATACTTGTTCATCACTGCATCCGTGCTCTCCTCTCGCATACAGATTAGCTTTTTCAGTTGCGCTTCTGTGAGGTGAGGGCGGTCACTTTTCTCTCCGCGTTTGTCTTGAAAACGCTCGTAGGGATTTTCCTTGATGAGCCCAAGGCGGAACGCTTCGGACACATACGACTTGAAACGCTTGTGATAGTTATGGATGGCAGCCTGGCTCCTGATGATGGGCTTCCCTTTTGTGGTATAGGTCTGTTCTTCTCGGATGAAAAGGTCGAACTGATAGATGTGTTGCAGAGTTACATCGTCAAAGGTCTTGAACTTGCCTAAGCGTTCAAGTGCTTTGTAGGTGGTCAGATGTCCCTTTCGAGTACCTTCACGAAGCGGACGGTTATTGATGCGCTCCCTAAGCCACGCCATAAAGTTACGGCGATTGCCACCGTCCGCACTCAGATAGGTCTTGAATTGGGCAATAGTCATATCGTCCTTGTTCACCTGCATGGCGATAAGGATATGCTCAAACTCGGTCACTTTCTTTTGGATTTCCTCGTTGATGACAACGGCACGCGGATGATTTACCACCATCCCATTCTCCCATTGGTCAAGGGTAACGCTATGCCCTGAATGGAAATAACAGCGTTCACGCTGGAGACAGACCACAATTTCGATAGCTCCTGCCACTGTTGCCGTGGCTTTCTTCTTCCGATTGAAGAATAATCTGACGTACTTACTCATAATGGTAACACATTTGTGAGATTGGTAACACAGCTATGGTAACACAAAACCCGTCTAAAAGGGGCTTTTTACGTCCAAGTGTGTCGCTTTTTCTCGTTTTTTTTGATGGTGTCACCACCTTTTATGCTGCCTCAAAAGAAGATGTAACTAATTGAACGCCAGCAGCATTGTACGAATTAAAAAGAAAAGGTCTTCACACGTGAAGACCTCTCTTTGGTGATCCGTTTGGGGCTCGAACCCAAGACCCCAACATTAAAAGTGTTGTGCTCTACCTGCTGAGCTAACGGATCTAAACCACTTTTAGATTTCTAAAAGCGAGTGCAAAGGTATATCTTTTTATTGATATAGCCAAATTATTCACTCATTTTTTTACTTTTTTATTATCAACAGGCATATCAGGCACTGTTTCAACCTGATCAGAACAGTCATCGTCGACTGCGGCAGACAAATCATCTTCATTCTCTTTTGTTATGTAGCGCTGATAATAAGCGATGATGAGCGTCGAAAGCGGCAGGGCGATAATCAATCCCAAAAATCCGAGCAAGGCGCCCCATACAGACAACGAGAGAAGTATTACGGCAGGATTCAGCCCCATTGCCTTGCCCATTATTTTAGGCGTCAGGACCATGTCTGTTATTATCTGAACGATGACAAACACTGCCGTGGCAGATGCAAATATGACCCAGAAGTTTTGCCCTGTGTCGGCTGCTTTCAGCAACGACAGAATCAGCATAGGAATGAATGCCAAGCCATGAACGTAAGGGATAAGGCTCAAAATACCTATAAGTATGCCGAGAGCTATGGCCATGGGGAAGTCGATGATTGTAAAACCTATACAGAAGAGTATGCCTATGCAAAGCGCTACAAGGCTTTGTCCCCTTATGTAGCTGTTCATTTCATGTTCGACATCGTTCATCAATGCATGCCAGAACGGACGGCTTTTCTTCGGAAACATCTTTATGAAGCCTGACGCCAATTTCTCATAGTCGAGCAGAATGAAGAACAGATACAGCAATGTTATCAGAGACGCAGCGACGCTAAGCAGTATGCTTGCCGTCTGCCCTATCATAGAGAACACTTTCGGCATGGCGTTCCTTATGGCTTCGGTAACGTCGTCCTGCTGGAAAAACTCATGTATGCTGTTCTTGTTCTCGTTAATCCATTGCTGTATGGTTGCGGGGAAGTTGGCTATGTGGGTCTTCTCATGGAGGTATCGGGTCAGTACATCGCTAAGTTTGTCAAACTGGTCTATCATCGGGGGAATTATGAGATAAAAGATTCCCACGATTACGGCGACCATGAACAGCAGCGTAACCGCTATTGACAGAATCCTCGTTGGCACGTGCATCCTGTACTGCACGAACTTGACGACAGGATAGATAAGATAAGCCAGCAGCCAGGCGACGAAAAACGGAAGGAGCACGCTGCTAAGATAATTCATAAGCAACAGCACCGCTATCACAACGACGGCTGTCAACATCCAACGTATGAACCTGTCGAAAGTTATTTTCTCCTCAATAATCATGTCCCTATTGTTACTTTAATGATAAAAATAGAAATTAAATACTTCCGCTATTCCTTTTCTCTTCTTCCAATGCCTTACGGTAACATTCGCGGCACAGCGGCTCGTATTCGCTCTGTTCGCCGAGCATCACACGCTTGTCATTATTCACAAGCCTGTGGCTCACGTATGCCAACGCGCCGCACCTGACACAGATGGCGTGAACCTTTGTAACCTCGTCGGCAACGGCGCATAAGGCCGGTATGGGGCCGAAGGGTACGCCCTTGAAGTCCATGTCCAGCCCGGCTACTATCACACGCACGCCGCGGTTGGCAAGCTCGTTGCAGACTTCAACAAGGCCGTTGTCAAAAAACTGGGCTTCATCAATACCTACCACGTCGATGTCCGACGACAGAAGCAGAATGGACGACGACGTGTCAACAGGCGTACTTGGAATTGAATGGCGGTCGTGGCTAACCACGTCAACCTCAGAGTATCTGGTGTCCAACGACGGTTTGAATATCTCAACCCGCTGTTTGGCGAACTCGGCTCGCTTCATCCTTCTAATAAGCTCTTCCGTCTTGCCGGAAAACATAGAGCCACACACAACTTCAATTCTTCCGGGGCGGTGTGCTTCGCCTGACATATTGTTATTCATCTCGGCGCAAAATTACAAAGACGTTTTAAAAATTGCAAAGATTTACACCGTTTTTTTGTCGTCGTTGATTATTTACTTATATTTGTGGCTGATTATGGGCTTGCTATATATTGTACCCACGCCGGTGGGTAATCTGGAAGACATGACGCCAAGGGCTGTCCGCATTCTTAAAGAAGCAGACCTCGTACTGGCCGAAGATACCCGCACGTCGGGCATCCTGTTGAAGCATTTCGACATAAAGAACCACCTGATGTCTCACCATAAGTTCAACGAACACGGCACTTCGGCATCAATAGTCGAACGCCTTAAGGCAGGAGCCGTGGTTGCCTTGATCAGCGACGCAGGCACACCAGGCATAAGCGACCCGGGATTCTATCTCGTGCGTGAAGCCGTCAACGCCGGCATAACCGTACAATGCCTGCCCGGAGCAACGGCATTCGTACCTGCCCTGGTAGCATCAGGCCTGCCGTGCGACCGATTCTGCTTCGAAGGCTTCCTGCCGCAGAAGAAAGGGCGGGCCACACGCCTTGAATCGTTAAGGGATGAAACACGCACAATGGTATTTTACGAATCGCCCTACCGCGTGCTGAAGACGCTTGAACAGTTTGCCGAATACTTCGGCGAAGACCGTAGGGCCAGCGCATGCAGGGAAATATCCAAGATACACGAAGAGAGCGTGCGCGGCACACTGGCCGAGGTTATCGCCCACTTCAAGGAGACAGAGCCGCGAGGCGAGTTCGTAATCGTAGTGGAAGGCAAAACAGGCAAAGCCAACGCCAAACACACGGAATGAGCAATGCCGGGGAATACTAATCCGATACATCCGGCACTAACCACCCAGACTGAAAACTTGTCAAACCTGATAATAACATAAAATACATAAGAATTATGAAGAAACTATTATTTCTAGCGACTTGCCTGCTGGCTTTGGTCGCATGTAACAATGGCAAGACACAAACTGATTTGCCAGGAACAAACCAAAGAGACTCTTTGCAGAAAATCATAGAGCAGAAAGACAATGAAATCAACGACATGATGGGCATCCTGAATGAAGTTGAAGAAGGCTTCAACCTCATCAACGAGGCTGAAAAGAGGGTAAGCGTGGCAAAAGAAGGCGAAGGTGCAAGCCGCAAACAGCAAATCAGGGAGAACATGCAGTTCATACAGCAGCGCATGGCACAGAACCGCGAACTGATAGCCAAGCTGCAGAACCAGGTTAAGAACGGCTCGATAAAGAGCGAACAGCTGCAGAAAACCATCGAAAACCTTACCAAACAGCTTGAAGACAAGGACAACCAGATAAAAGACCTTTACGCACAGCTCGAGGCAAAAGACATACACATCGAGGAACTGGAAAGGACTACAAGCAACCTGAACAAGAACGTCAACATACTGCAGGACGACAACGCCAAGAAGGCAAACACAATAAATACGCAGGACAAGCAGCTGAACACGGCGTGGTATGTATTCGGCACCAAGAAGGAACTGAAGGAGCAAAACATCCTCGTAGACGGCAAAGTACTCCAGTCTAACTTCAACAAGAGCTACTTCACAAAGGTTGACATCCGCTCGCTCAAGGCCCTCAAACTGTACTCGAAGTCGGCCAAACTGCTCACCATGCACCCGTCAAGCAGCTACAAGCTTGAGCGCGACGCACAAAAGCAGTACATCCTGCAAATCACCAATCCGCAGATGTTCTGGAGCACGAGCAAATATCTTGTGATACAAGTTAAATAAACATTTTAAATAATATTTGTTTCCGCCCGTTATCGCACCAGTCCCGACTAGGAAAGTGCATAACGGGCGGTTTTCCGTATCTGCGTCAGGATACTTTTGCAATAACATGATTCCCGGATTCGACAATCATAACATGTCCACAACCATATCCGGGCGGATTGTTTTTCATAAAAAACAAAAAAAAGCGCCCAAAAGTTTGCTTATATCATAATAAGTATGTACTTTTGCAGTCGCTTAACGGAACGGGATTTAGCGCAGTTGGTTAGCGCACGCGTCTGGGGGGCGTGAGGTCGCTGGTTCGAGTCCAGTAATCCCGACCAAGCACAAGCCGGCAACATTGCTTGAAGCATGTTGCCGGCTTTTTTATTTGCACCCATTCTGATTGTCTACAACAAGCTGAAAGCAGCCGTCAATTATTATTGCCGACAACTCAGGAAACGCCATACACGCTTTGAAACCATACAAAAAACCGCCCGACAACCTATCACAGCAAAAGCAATAAGCCATCGGGCGGTTTACAACGGGAATCATTGAAAGTTGTCAACAACTCCCAACATGTATTTTCATCCTTAACGGTTCTTGTACATCGAGTCGTAATACTTCTGATAGTCGCCAGAAGTAACGTTATCCATCCACTCCTGGTTGTCCAGATACCAGCGCACGGTCTTCTCTATGCCTTCCTCGAACTGCA
>OHGK01001129.1_pt1 | contig 15035 bp, 13 predicted proteins | sample 1567671 | NCBI WGS metagenome assembly OHGK01 (sample SAMEA3879577, study PRJEB24766) | human gut metagenome | biome: human-associated habitat; feature: feces | place: USA | collected 1985/1987 | reverse complement strand
GAGTGAATACCGGCTGGTACAGACGCCTCAGGTATTCGACGTTTCCTTGTTGAAGGAGGCCTACCGGCAACCCTATGCTCCGTGTTTTACAGACGATGCCTCGGTAGTAGAAGCCTTGGGAATGGAAGTGTGTCTGGTTCCCGGAAACCGGGAGAATATCAAACTGACCACTCCTTTCGACCTGAAGATAGCGGAAGCCTTGACTGCAGAAGAATAGCGGCAAGGCTTTCTTTTTATAACTGACAGACTATGTTTGACCTGAGTACCCGTGACATAAAATATTTGCAGGGAGTAGGGCCGCAACGTGCCTCCGTGCTGAATAAGGAACTGAATATCTGCTCCTTCAAGGATTTGCTTTATTATTTTCCCTATAAATACGTCGACCGCAGCCGTTTATATTACATTCATGAAATAGACGGCAACATGCCCTATATCCAGTTGCGTGGCAAGGTCCTGAGTTTTGAAACAATAGGAGAGGGCAGACAGCGGCGTCTGGTCGGACATTTTTCTGACGGAACAGGGGTGGTCGATTTGGTCTGGTTCCAGGGATTGAAATTCATTATGGGCAAGTATAAGGCGAACGAAGAATATATTGTCTTTGGCAAGCCGACAGTATGTGGACCCTGCCGAAGAACTTACGCTCTCTTCGATGGGACTGCAGCCTTATTATAATACAACGGAACGGATGAAGCGGAGCAATCTTAACTCCCATGCAATGGAAAAGCTGATGAAAAATCTTTTTACTGCTCTCCAGCAGGAAGAGATTGCCGAAACACTGAGTCCGAACCTGCTTGCCGAACATCATCTGATGCCGCTCACAGAGGCATTGTATCACATTCATTTTCCCCAGAATCCCGATCTGCTTCGCCGGGCACAGTACCGTTTGAAGTTTGAGGAACTTTTTTACATCCAATTGAATATTTTACGCTATACGCAAGAGCGGCGGTGTAAATTCCGCGGATTGGTATTCGGCAAGGTGGGTGATATTTTCAATACCTTTTATTCTCATCACCTGCCTTTTCCGCTTACCGCAGCACAGAAGCGTGTTATCAAGGAGATGCGCCGCGATATGGGCAGCGGGCGGCAGATGAACCGTTTGCTTCAGGGCGATGTAGGCAGCGGGAAGACCCTCGTGGCCCTCATGACCATGCTGATTGCGCTGGATAATGGTTATCAGGCCTGTATGATGGCTCCTACCGAGATTCTGGCCACCCAGCATCATGAGACTATCTGCCGTTTTCTGCAAGGCATGAACGTGCGTGCCGAACTGTTGACTGGTACGGTGAAGGGCAAGAAACGCGAAACCATATTGAAAGACTTGCTTACCGGCGATATCCATATCCTGATAGGTACGCACGCTGTGATAGAGGATACGGTAAACTTCTCCTCTCTGGGTCTGGTGGTGGTAGATGAACAGCATCGCTTTGGGGTAGCACAGCGCGCCAAACTGTGGGGAAAGAATACCTGTCCGCCGCATGTACTGGTCATGACAGCCACTCCTATCCCCCGGACACTGGCCATGACGCTGTATGGCGATTTGGATGTATCGGTCATCGATGAACTTCCTCCCGGACGAAAGCCTATCCAGACCGTCCATCAGTTTGATAACCGCAGGGCTTCCATGTATGCATTTATCCGTAAGCAGATACAGGAAGGCCGGCAGGCCTATATTGTGTATCCTCTGATTCAGGAAAGCGAGAAGATGGACATCAAGAACCTGGAAGAAGGTTATCTGCATATCTGTGAGGAGTTTCCGGAATATAAAGTGAGTAAGGTACACGGCAAGATGAAGCCGGCAGAGAAAGATGCGGAGATGCAGCGTTTCCTGGCCAACGAGACTCAGATCATGGTAGCCACTACCGTGATAGAGGTGGGAGTGAACGTGCCGAATGCATCCGTGATGGTGATAGAGAATGCCGAGCGTTTCGGCCTGTCTCAGTTGCATCAGTTGCGTGGGCGCGTAGGGCGTGGTGCCGACCAGTCGTATTGTATTCTGGTGACAGGATACAAGTTGAGCGAGGATACCCGTAAGCGCATCCAGATAATGGTGGATACCAATGACGGTTTCGAAATTGCAGAAGCCGACTTGAAGTTGCGCGGTCCCGGTGATCTGGAAGGTACCCAGCAGAGTGGGGTTGCTTTCGACCTGAAGATAGCTGACATAGCCAAAGACGGCCAGCTCCTCCAGTATGTGCGCGAGATAGCCGAACGTATGCTGGAAGAGGACCCCCAGGGCATAAAGCCGGAGTATGCCGTTGTGTGGCAGCAACTCAAGGAGATGAGAAAGAGGAATGTGAACTGGTCAGTGATTTCATAAGAAATCTTTTACATGCTGACTTTTCCGGATTGTAGGATACCAGACCCTGTATCCTGATTGTTCGTGCGCTGGCGCTGTATCTTTCTCTTCTTTCCGAAATAGAGGTCTTTCTCTTTCCGAAGTAGTAATTATTTCTACCTGTTAGATTCAAAATAAATAAGGTATTGGGCAGACAGGGAAGAAACACGCTGGAAAGGTATCATAAAAATCTTGGACATACCATAGAATAAGCAAAAAAATGTTTTGTATGAGAGAATATATATTTTATTAGTCATAACCTTGATTGTCCAATTTCATTTTTGAAATCCTTATGTAAGTAGCTTTCTTATATTACGTTGTTGATTGATTCATAAAATATTAATAATTGGGGTGGAATAAAAAACTACAATTTGAATAATGAAAAATCGAATCTTTGTCTGCTGGCGATTTTCCATACCAACTTTGTACTTTATGACCATAACTCATCTCAAGGAGTTGGATAGGGGTAATAATAGGTTTTTTTGGTAACTTATTATTAGAAGGGTTTTGCTGGAAAGCACCATAAAGTAGCAAACGGTATTTGGTTGTATCTTGTAATAAAAGCCATGGAGTTGCAAGATTAGGCAATGCATGAATAGCCTGTTGCAGATATTCAGCACTTTGTTCCATATTTCCTAGTGTATGTGCTAAATATCCATATCGGGCATAGTCTGCTGGTGTAGCATCCTGAGTTGGCTGAAAGGAGGCAATAGTTTTCAGCACCTGTTTATAAAACGAGGAGTCCTGCTTTTTCCATAATTGCATTGTTTCCCCTTCCACCAGGCGTGGGGTATAACGAATGGCTTCGGACATCATGCGGACAGCATTGGCTGTATCGTTCTGCTGATATAATTCCCAGGCATATGCTGAAAGATACAGACTGTTTTTGGGATAGCATGCAGTAAGATTCTGGAGGAGAGAGTCCGCTTCGGCAGGATGTTCTGTTCGGATGGATTCGGCATATAGATAACGTAATTGTACATCTTCTGGATGTCGGTTATAGGCCTTCAGATAGTTTCCCTGCTGCAAGTCATTTTCAGTAGAGTCTATAAATCCTGTCAATTGAGGAATATTCCATCCGATAAACGCGATGAGTCCCATTGCTGGAATAAGATTTGCCATTTTGTTTATTTTGCATATCTTTATATCTTTCCTTTGTAGATAAGCTAATAAGATATAAAATGTCAATAACAGGAAAGGGGTATTAAGCCATGTGGCCTGTGTCAAGTCTTTAAAAAAAACAGCTGTTAGAGTAGCAGCAATAATACGGCAGTCTGGGTCTTTTCGGTGTTGCCACAATATTCTGACTATGATTACTCCCATAAGCAAGTAGAGTAACGTTCCGGCAATTCCTTTTTCGACCAAGAGTTGTACAGGCAAGCTAGGGGCTATTGAGGTAAATGGCTTGGTACTGTCTTGTCCGATAAGTGGATCGACTGCATATGTATAATTATTATTCCCATACCCCAATAAAGGATGTTTTTGAAATGTAGACCAGGCTGCTTCAGAACTATTAATTCGGCTCTTGGTACTTCTCTGCTGTGAAACTGTTTGGTTAATTTTCAGAGTAGTATGAAATTCTTTTGGTAAGAGAATGACTGTCAAGAGAATAGCAATGCCGGCTGGGAGTAACAGGCGCCTCTTCTCTGCTTTAGGAAAAAACAACAAGGCAAAAAGCAGATAGACACTAAGAGCGAGATAAGCCCCTCTTGAGAATGAGAACAGAATGGCTGTTATGCATAGGAATTGGAGTAGTATGGACCAGCGCCGCATGAGACAAATCCATCCGGATAACATCAGTAGTACTTCTGCCCATATATTTGTAATATATCCCAGTGGCCGGAACAAGAAACGGAAATGATAAGTATCTTCAAATCCGGCATTTAATACGGAATTACGGAATACGAAAAATGAACAAACGGCTAGTATAAGAGCGATACCGATTGGGATAAGGCTGCTCAGGCGGAAAAGGGGGAAGATTTGTTCCGAGATGAAGAAACGGCGGCAGATAAAATAAACAGTCAGCATATAGACTGAAATAAAGGCGGTGTTTAGGGCTGGGATAGGGCAGGCTGCATAACAACAAGATAAAATATCAAATAAGCTAATGGCTATAAGACATTTATCCAGTAAGTTCCATTTTGGGAAAGGAAGCGGGCGCAAAAGAAATAATGTGCCAGCAGCTAAAAGCAAGCCAACCCGATATGGGTCTTCTATTTGGAATAAGAATAGGAGTATGAGTCCGGTAAGAAAGATTGTAATCCCTATTTCTCTGACCTTTATTTGTTTATTTTCTTCCATGTCGTTTCAGCAGAGGTATAATAGATTTGTATATTAAGTAAACAATTAGTCCGAGGAAAATCAACTGCATACCGATGTTGCGTAATAGAGCAAATGGGGGTATCATTTGATTTGACAGATAGAGAATGAGTTCATTCACTGCATCAGGAAAGGTTTGCACGAACCGGTATAGAAAAGTTGGGATGATGTATAAAAAATAGTATCCCATAAAGAGATTGACTACCACTGAATACACAAGCAGTCCGTATCGTTCTAGTCGACGGATTTGCAGCAGGTAGGGGAGTTGCTTTATAGGGCGTTTCTTCAGCCTATTCCACATGTAACTGAATAGCTCTAACGAACGTTGCCGCAGATTCGGCACACCTAACAGATCGGAAGCTATCCAGTATCCATCGAATTTGAAGAAAGGGTTTAGTGTCATTACAAACCCCAAGTTCATAATGAGTATCAGGTAACGCAACATGTCGTTACCTGTTACGAAAAAAGCAACCAACAGAAGTATCAGCCAGTATGACTGGAAGTAAACCCCTGCAAGGTTTACTACACATCGTTGTCCTCGTTTCAATTTCCACACTTCTGTTACATCTGTATAGAGGACCGGGAAGTTGAGGTACAGCCCGAAACCGATTCCGCCATGCTGTATTCCAAAGTATTTGCAGGCGGAAGCGTGCCCTAGTTCGTGAAAGAATGATGAACCTAGTATAAAAGCAAATAGCCCTATTATCATATAGATATTTACTTTGTTGTTGAACAGTAATAGGTCAGGAGTATGAACAAAAAAACATATATCAAGAATAAGTGCTATTATTAGGACTGCCAACATATACCAATGGAAGAATAAAAAGCGGAATGCATATGAGAATTTATCAATCGCTTGTGCACTGAATAGTTCTTTTTCATAGAGGAAAGAACGTTTAGATATTTTCGGTGTAAACAGAGGGATTACAAATTTATCAATAATCCCTTTTACTTGTTCTGGAGTATATTTACCTTTCTTTTTTTCACAGTAAAAGGTAATAGCTTCTGACTCAGTTTCGTGTTGTTGCAAAACTTCTATCAACTCAGCAATAGCAGGACTAGCTTCATAGTACTGTCCATTATAAGAGAGCAACACACGCTGTTCTTGGGTGGATGTTGATAGTTTTTGATGAATAGTAATGTTGTTATATAGATTCATATTATTTTGCTTTTAAGATACCACTGTTGATGCTTGTATCTACACTCCGTTCTTCTTTGGAAATCTTCTTTCCAAAGTCAAATGTATAGGCAAGTTTGATATATCCCGTCTGCTGATAAATGCGACTGGTATGTACCTGATTGTATTGATACACGCCATAATCTGCATATTCACGATAGTGTTGGTGCTTGGTGAAAGGATTCTCCGTACCTACTTCAGCCATCCAGCTCTTTCCACTGTAGCGAACGGACAGACCATAGGATGCCGGAGTTTTCATGTACACCAATGATGTCTGGTCTAATTTTCTTTCCGTTGTCTTGGCATATGCATTAATCGCAAACGACCTTATAAAATAGTTTACATCCAGAGAAGCGAAGAAATTATTTTCTTTCCAATTTGCATGATTCGGCACATTCATGTGTTCATATCGCAAGGTTGCTTGAGTTTGTAAGTTGTCAGAAATGCGATAAGAACTCAACAGCTCCGACTTGATAGTATGAAATGATGAATTTGAACGGTAGCTGCTTATTAGTTTATCATTTTCTATATAATAATCGTTCGTCAAATTATCGCTAAGAGTCGTATAGGTAAGGTTAAATTGCAGATTTACAGGATTTAGTTGAGTGTTATATGTTAAAAAGTACTCATATATCTTTGTATTATCCAAATAGGGATTTCCTCTTTTTATCGTTAAAAAATCAACCGTTTGGTCAACGGAGTTTATTGTATTTATCGACGGCGAATAATTCCCGATTGCCAAACCGGCAAAGAGCTGGTTTTTCGAATTAATATTATATGTAAGCCAAGAATGGGTGCGAAATGTCCAGAAATATTGCGCATTATCTTCATGTAATTGGTATTGCAGCAAAGATACTCCCGGAGATATTGTAAAAGAGAGTTTTCCAATATCTTGAGTATAGCTCAAAAAAGACAGGCTTTCTCCTTTCCATAAATGTTGCCATGAATTATAATCACCACTGTAAGTAGAAGATGTAATATTATGGTGATGCTGAATATTCCATCCTAATGAATTGTTATGATTGAACTTTATATTATAAATGCCGACTGCGCTAAATGAATACAAATCTTCATTGACATCTGTTTGAGATATTGCCTTCTCTTCTTTATAGGTTCGATTATAGGTGTTATTCGTATAAGACCCGTTTAATATCAGACGGAGACGTTGCTTGTTTGTAAGTCTGAAATCACCATAAAACGATGCGGATGGCTTAAAGCTCTCCTGACTGCTGTTTTCAACTGATTGTATAAGTTTTTCCTGACTGCCGGAATAAAGAAGATTTTCACCTTTGTCGTTATGTGGTGTTTCATCACGGACAAAGGAAACAAGGCCATACATGTTTCGCTTTCCGGTAGAGTTGCTCACTTTAAATTGTGCGTACTGTTGATTATTATTAAAATTAGCATAGCTATTATTTTTATCACGAGAAACGGTATAATTCGGGAATTTGAAATTTTCTGTACTACTTGTTTCTATTCCATCGTATTCTCTCATGTTATAACCACCAAAGAATGTATAGTTGGTATTATTGTGTGCTACTTGACTTCCTATATTATATTTCCCTCCTAAATATCCAATAGTTTGTTCACCGTCTATTGATATAGATCCTCCCGTTTTATATACTTTTGTTATATAGTTCACCGATGCGATATCGCCCAGATAATCCCCCGTCGGCATATCAAAATATTCCACTCTTTCAATATCTTTCGGCCGTAAATTCTGTATTTCGTGGAAATCAGCTTTTACTCCATTTATATATAGTGTAGCAGAACCCCGAGAAGTTGTTACAGCTCCTTCCTTGCGATTTACGACTACCCCCGGAATCATTAAGTTATACAATAAATCATATCCAGTATATGCATGTTTTGATTGTAGTTTACTGGGTATAATCAGTAAACGGTCTTTTTTCTGAATAAATGAACTACCTGTTATGGTGACTCCATCCAGTGTTACATTGTTTTCTTTCAACCTGATGATGGGTAACTCATAATTACCTTGTGGCATCTCGATACTTTGGAATTGACTAACAAATCCAATACAGCTAATTGATAATATATATTTTCCTGATTTCAGATCTTCTATTAGGAATATTCCATTTTCATCACTTATTGCTCCTTTTATAAAGGAAGAGTCAGGAGAAAAGGCTTTTATAGTTACAGATGAAATATTATTATTATGCTCATCCATAACCTTTCCTGTTAGAGCAAATTGAGCCTGAAGCTTTAGTGAAAGAAATGTAATCATCAAAAAAACGATAAGTCGAGTCATCATCGTATAAATTATGAAGTAAATAGATAATTCTTATAAGTTGCATCAAAAGTGTTTTTAATGTAGGAAACACTCTTGATGCAACAAAAGTAATAATAAAAGTTAGGGTAGGAATCTTCACCTAACATTTTTAGTGGTATAGGCATGCTGAGCCAGAACAATGAGGGCTACATTCCTCATTTGCAAGTTGCAACAAAGGCAATTGATCTGTTGTTGCCAAGTCCACCAAACCACCAATAGCTAATGCATCTGTTTCTAGACGCTCTTCCAATTGCACTAAATCGAACTCAGTTATTTCTGAATTCAAAGATTTTAATTCGTCTTTCATACAAAACAATTTTAATTTATTAAACATTATGTATATAATCGGCATACGCCTTATTTACCGCAATATCGAAACTTCGTCTTGTAATACCGCAAGCTAAGTCATCCCCTTTCATTCTAAGAAAAGGACATCCTCCACCACATATAAGAGCATATTTGCAATGTTTACAAGGTTTTTTTTGTCCAATATTAGTACATTTCCATTGTTTTACAATATTTTCGTTCCATTTAATAGAGTTTTTAGAGTAACTCCCTTCTATATATTCGCTTTTCCCAACAACCTCCCAACATGGGTATATTTTCCCTAATGGATCAAGTACATATCCGTTTGTTTGGGCAGCACATCCTATTGACTTAAGATGGATGGGGTGATTGTGTATTAGAGCATCATGAATACTTTTGTAAATATCAGTATCTTGTATTTCATTTTGTTGTTGTTGTTTCTTTACATACGAAAGGGTAGACAAAAAATTTAATTTTTCATGATCTGAAACAGTTACTTCTTCATTATCTTTTAATATAGCTAGATACAGTCTAAACTTTGGATATTTGAAAAAACCTTTCCTTTCCAAATATTGTTTTAATTCAGTATATTGATTTACATTATATTCATCAGAATTCATACGAACAAGAATACTTGCTCCTTTTTCTAAAGCTAATTGAATATTATCTATAATCTTATCGAAAGTATTATAATTTTTATAATGAATTCTACGCTGATTATGATATGCTTTCATTCCATCAATACTTATTTGAAGTCGATATATTCCATCAGGACCTAACAGATTCAAAAATTGGTCTATTTCATAGCCATTTGTCACTGCTACAAATTTAAAACCGCGCTTCTGTCCTTCTTGTACAATATAATTGACTATTTCTTTATTTTCTGCCAATAATGGTTCTCCTCCGTATAAAGTTATTATATTTCTTTGCAATTTTCTATTAGGCTGTATTTTGTCTTGTGCTGCATACGCAGTATCAACTTGTTCTTTAGTGAATGATAATTTCAGTGAACTATCCTTTTGAGAACGGCCTTCAAAACAATAAGGACAGCGAAAATTACAATTATAGGATACAACCCATGTAAAACTTGTAACCAAAGTATCATATTTCTTCTGTAAAGCCATTGCCATACGCGCTACATATGCATACTCTTCTTCTTGTGTTTTATTTGTAATGTATCCTCGTTTCTGCAAAGTATGCAGTAGTTCTTCCGGTAAGGTATTTTCTGTTTCAATGTGCTTGATTTGGGTTAGCAGATTCTCTGTCACAATATCCATAGCGCCTGTGTATCCATGAATCAGCATATATTTCCCTTTTTCACTTTCCAGTTTAACTGGAATCATGTAGGATGATGTTCTAAGTGTTTCCATAAGGTTTTTTTATTGTATATCGTTAATATAGATTTGTCTGTGATTTTGAAAATAGAATATTTGCTCCTCCTGTCCCCGGGTACGGTCTCTGAGTAGAAGTAGAGCATTATCGGGTACTTGGCAAGGTATTGTAACTTCTGTAGCCACTTGTTTTAGTATTGGAATCCATCCTTTTGTGTGGTCGAAATAGAAGAGTTCGTATTCATCGCCGATACGGATGAAGTTATCATCGTTGCGGGGAACGCATACTGCATGAGTCAGGTGGACTTTTCTTCCAAAATCGAATATGATGGAGTCTCCCTTGTGTTTCGACAGATAATAGGTCAATGGATCATGGTCAAAACAGTTGCTTAATTGCATGGCTGGATCGCGTGAATCATACGCTTCTCCGGCTTCTATATGAAGAGGCTTTATTTCCTTTGTATTGTCATAGAAATGAAGTTCGGCTAATTCCACAGGTACATTATTACGGGCAATGTATTTGAGGTATCGCAGCTTGCTTTCCAAAGGATAACGATTGTAGCATACATAGGGTGTATCACATATTTCATAAAGTTTACGGCTTATTCGATAAGGCGTATCTCCTGCATAAAAACGGGCATGGAGTACTCGGTACAGGCGCTCTTTGTTCCATACAGGCATTGGATATTTGCGGTAAAGCAGTTCTTTATTCATCTTGCTTGTGTCGGGTATCAGGTAATGTACATGATTATGCAGGAAAATGAATGGGGCGCTTTCCAATGTTAAATGCTCGGGTGTACCGGAAAGAAGTAGATAAATGTTCTTGTCTTCTACTGTTCCAAAGGTAACGGCATGTTCCTTTATTTCCCCTTTGATAATGGGGATGATTTGCTCTCGTTTGAAAGTTCCCAAATAATAGTTCTTACCGGTATCTGTTATGGGAAGAGTGAGTTCGGTGTGAAAATATTCATCGGATACATCTTTCCGGTGTGGGTCTTTCAGGTTGTCTGGTATGGATTTATCGCTCAGCAAAGAGAGGAATTCATCCTGAAGAGCATAGGTACGTCGGTATACTTTGCACTTACGTCGGGGGTCAGTTTCCATGCTGCCTCTTTGGGCAAAGAAGTCCGAGTAGAATAAAGGGACATTTTGTTTGGTCGTGTCCAATACCACACACCAGCCATGTGAACTGAAAGTTTCCGGAGAATAGGCATAGAAGTCTTTTTGTATAGGAATACCTAATGCCCGCATTACTAAAATGGTAAAATTACACTCATCAGTACAGTCACCTATGCGATGCTTGGCAATAAACAGGGGAGAGGCAGTTCCCAATGGATTGAAGGTCATGGTGTGGATATACCCTTCTTCTTTTAGTACCTTGCATACTGCATTGGCAGCTTCGATAACATCGCTACCAGTATATAGTGAATCTAATATATAGCTGTATTGTTGGAGGAAGGTAGTGCGCCATTCTTCCAGTTCTTCGTTTGTAGCTCGGTAGGGAAGCAGGTATTCGCAGAATTCCTGAAAGGTATAATGCTTACCCCACGGTCTTTTATGCCATGCTTCAAATGCCATGTCAATATTTCGTATCAGGTAATCGGATTTTATGGTCTTCAAATCTTCTGTTATGGTGAAATTACGGCATTGGGTAAGAAGAGACTGAAGGCTGTCCGGATGGATAAAACCGTCTTTCAGAAATGCTGTTTTGGCTGCTTCTACTTTTGTCCGCTCAGTGTTGAGGCTACTATGCTGGTAGGGCATATTTTCTATCAGGTAAATAGCGGCTTTGTACTTCAAGGTATCGGCATCATTTTGATAGTGTGCCAATACTTTGAATAGTTCTTCTCGGTTTTGTTTGGCTTGTTCTAGGGCATAGGCAAGTTTGTCACTGCTGGAAGATAGGCAAGAGGTAAACAGACCGAGAATTAGGACTCCTATGTATAATGCTTTTTTCATAGTATTGTGCAGGATTGTAAGGTCATTTTTCAAGATATCCTAATATGTAGTTGTCTCCTTTTCGTATCTCTACTAAATACTTTCCGGGTGATAAGGTTTCGGTAGGTATGAGGTGGGGGAAATTGGCAACAAGACAGATTTCTTCCTGAGAAATTAAATGACCTGTAGTGTCTTTTATTTTTATACAGAGTCCTTCTATCGTTTTGTCTGATGAGATAGTCAGTTGTCCTTTCTCTATAGATAAGAGCGGAGAATTCCGGTCCTTATTTGAAGCGTTTTTCCAATTATTTTCTATTGTGAAAAAGGTTTGTGCATCTGCACTGATTAAAGTAAGTAAGCTGAACAGCAAACTGAATAGCACTTGTTTTTTCATAATCTCTTTTGTGTTTTTTTGATTTGTTGCAAAAGTAGAAGTTATGAAGAAACAAGTGCAAAAAATGAGTTTGCATTTTGTTTACATTTTGTAACTGCTTATAAATCAAGTATAATTTTGTCGGTTTTTTCAGCAGAACCTTCCTCCCCGGTTAGCTTTTTGTGCATACGTGCACGGGCTACCGTAATGGCAGAAGTGGAGCGGTTAAGCAGATGTGCAATCTGCGATACTGGAATTCCTGTCTTCACCAAGTGGCAAATATGAAGTTCATTGGCTGACAAGCGAGGGTAGAGCATCAGTAGTCGGTGGGTAAACTGGGGATATACCTTGTCTATCTCACACTGTAAGGTTTCCCAGTCATTCGGATTCAGGTCGCGACTGTCTGTGGCGCGGTGAAACAGCAGATAGATATCCGACTGCTTGAAGTGTGCGATGCGCTGTTCTTGTGACTCTATGGTGTGAAGGAACTGCTGGGAACTTTCCAATGCTTCTTTCTGGGCTTCCAGTTGAGCTTGCTTTAGCTTGTCGTTTTGCCGGATAGCCACTTGAAGCTGTTCGGTGAGTTCCTTTATCTGTTGCTCTTGCTGCTGTTGATTTTGTTGGGTCTGTCGGTAATGTTCTTCTTGGATAAGTAAGAGGCGTTTGGCCTGCTCTTCTGCTTTTTGGCGTTTTTGTCTGATGTGCAGGTAAATTCCTCCTCCGGCAGAAAACAGGATGCCAAGAGAGAGAATGAGTCCGGTTATGGTCATTTGCTGGTGGATAGTCTGCTCCTTTAAATGAAAGTTGTCTTGTTCGGTCAGATGATAGTCATAAAGGGTATTGGCTTTGGCTACCTCTTCCGTTTTTGTGATTTGCCGGATCGTGTCTTGTAGTTGGTACGCCTTTAATTCATATTGATATGCTTTAGGATAATCTTTTCGATATGCGGCTACTTGGCTTAGGGCATGATATGCTCCTATTTGGTTATAGGTATCTCCTTCCTTAAATACTGTTTGCAGGTAATATTCGGCAGAGTCAATCTTTTCATCCTGTAGATAGATTTCACCTAGCATTTTGCATACATTGGAGGATGGTGAATACTTCAGCACTCTCTGTAAGATGACACGGGCAGAATCGTTCTGTTTCTCTTCGAAATAAACTCCTCCCAACTCTGAAAGAATGGAGTAGGCTGTGTTTGAATCTTGGTGGGCAATGGCTATTTCATACCCTTTCCGGTAAGAAAGGATAGCGCTGTCTATCTGTGCAGAAAGGTGGTAGATGCGTGCCATGTCACGGCATGCAAAAGCCATGCCGCAGAAATTACCTGCAGTATCCCCATAAGCATATTGCTGTCGGGCTGCTGCCATACTTTCCTTGTGCAGCCCCTGATAGGCAAAGAGAATGGCCATTTGTCCGTATATTTTCCCCATCAGTGTCTTGTTGCTTCCGCCTTGCCCCGTTGTAATTGCCATGCGGTAGCACGCTATGGCGCGTGGGGCATTATGCAGGTCACGATATACGCCTCCCTGCTGGTAGTAGGCTTCGGTGAGCCGCTCTTTGTCGGGATGACTTTCGTAATATGCTACAATCCGGTTGATGAGGCTGTCGGAGGTGGGGAGGACATCCATTTTGTCCTTCGCCTTGATGCAGAGCAGGTGGTAGTACATTTGGGTTTCTTCAGGCTCTTCGTTCAGATGCTCTATTTTTTGCAGATAGAGGAGTGCACTGTCCGGGCGGGTTTCAATAAGACGGATGGCCTGCTGCATGGCGGCAGGGTAGGGCTGTGGCCGTCGGCATCCGGTAAAGAGGACCACCAGTATTCCGGAAAGGCTGAGAAGAAGGGAAAGAAGTGGCTTTGTCATAGTAGGCGTGGCTAAAGTAAGGGATAAAAAAACGGTCGGTTTTTCCACTAGGAGACCGACCGTTTTTCTTATGCATGATTCGTAGTCAAAATTACTTTTTGATACGGTTGTAACGGCTCATGAACTTATCTACGCGTCCAGCTGTGTCAACCAGTTTAGACTTACCAGTGTAGAAAGGGTGAGAAGTGCTGGAGATTTCCAACTTAACACAAGGATAAGTTTCGCCTTCGAATTCTACTGTGTCTTTTGTAGCACAAGTTGAACGAGACAGGAACATGTCACCGTTTGACATGTCTTTAAATACTACCGGACGGTAGTTTTCAGGATGAATGCCTTTTTTCATTTCAGTATATACTTTATTGTTATTATTAGCTTGTTTATATTAAATATGGTGGTAACACGAGTGTGTAATGGTTTTATTTTCGGATTGCAAAAATACTGCTTTTATTTGAAATAGAAAAAGTTTTTTGCTATTTTTTTGTTTTTGCTTCTGTATATTAGTGCTTTGCTGCTTTCTTTTGTCCTTTCTGAGTATCCGTCATTCCGGCAATTACCGGCTTTTTTATGCTTTCTGTTTGCAACATGCAGTTTGCAGACCGTCCTTCAATTGTCATTATCGGCATTGATTTAGGTCAAAATACACCTTAATCCTGCATTTTCATGAGTGAAAAGAAGGCATTTGATTCATTTATTCGTATTTTTGCACATAGAATTTAATCACTAACAATTATAAAAATTACAACAATGGTTAATTACAAAGATTTAGGTCTGGTTAACACAAGAGATATGTTTGCCAGAGCAATCAAAGGTGGATATGCTATCCCTGCTTTCAACTTCAACAATATGGAACAGCTGCAGGCCATCGTGAAGGCTGCTGTAGAAACAAATCTAAAGGTGCTCGTAACTATGCTAACCAGACTTTGTTGCGTTACATGGCCGAAGGTGCTGTAGAATATGCAAAAGAATTGGGTTGCGCACATCCTGAAATCGTGCTTCACCTTGACCACGGAGATTCATTCGAATTGTGCAAATCTTGCATCGACATGGGATTCTCTTCAGTAATGATCGACGGTTCTCACTTGCCATACGAAGAAAACGTAGCTT
>OHGK01001126.1_pt1 | contig 15074 bp, 14 predicted proteins | sample 1567671 | NCBI WGS metagenome assembly OHGK01 (sample SAMEA3879577, study PRJEB24766) | human gut metagenome | biome: human-associated habitat; feature: feces | place: USA | collected 1985/1987 | reverse complement strand
ACCTTGTTTGAGTGAAAATGTGTATAGCACACCGACTGCTTCTTCAAACCGATTTTTAGAGGTTTCTATTAAATTGATTTTACCCCATTCCGGATGATTTGTCAATGATCCGCGTAAAATTTTTTTTAAAACAGGCAGATTTTCCCGGACTGGCATGTTATAATTACAGAAGGGAAACGAAAGGGGTGGTAATGTGTTCCAGATAACACACGAAAATGCGTCCGCGCTATTTAGACAGTACGCGAACGCAGTCTACCGCATAGCGCTGGGAATAGTGCGAAGTCCGGAGGAAGCCGAGGACATACTCATGGACTGCTTTTCCGCAGCGATACATCACGCCGGGGGATTCAACGACGAGAATCACCTGAAGAACTGGCTCATGCGAATGGCGGAGCACCGCGCTCTGAACGTGGTAAAATCGGCGAGGGTGAAACGCAATGTTCCGCTTGAAGCCGCCGAGGAGGTCGCGGCTCCGCAGAAAGCGCAGAACGAGCTGCTGGACACGGTTATGAAACTGCCGGATATCGTCAAGGCAGTGATCTACATGTTCTACTATGAGGACATGCCCGCAGCAGATATCGCAAAGACTCTGTGTATCAGTGAAAACACGGTCTACAAACGCCTTGCCAAAGGCAGGAAGCTGCTGAAAATATCTTTGGAGGAGGGACTGTAATGACTAAAAAAGAACTCAGAACTATGTATGATAAAATGTCGCTCTCCGAGGAAAGAATGACGGAGCTTGAAAAGCGGCTCGACGACTGCTTTGAGCACGAGCCGGAGAACATCAGTGATTTCGACGAAACCGAGCTTATGCAGTTCAGCCAGGAGTACAAGCCTGCACCGCAGCGCAGAAACCCGCTGAAAATCGTGGTAACCAGCGCGGCTGCGGCGGCTGTGGTCGCCGTGGGAGTTACAGCGGCGCTCAAAACCGGGATAATTCCTACCGGGACGCCCGTTTCAGAGTTTACCCCGGACGTGCAGACCGAGGAAACCGCTGAACCCACTCAGGAGGCGGTAAAGCACGGCATAACCTCCGCAGACCTGCCGGAATATCCGAACAAGGGAATTCTGGACGACGGCTTTTATAAACTGGACAGCGAACGATATCAAGGGGCTGTGCCTGCAAAAATCCGTTCTTGTTGCCGCCATGACCGTGACCGACTGCGACTACGAGTGGGGAAGCGGCGACACAGTCTACACTGTCACCATTGATACAGCGTACTACAGCCAGATGGGAATAGATCCGGTGGGGCGTTCAATAAAGATTCTCATGCCCGGCAGGATCAGTTACCAGTACGAGGGCTGTCCGCTCTATACAAAGGGAGACAGATTCTTTGCGGCCCTGCGTAACGGCGAGAGATTCTATGAGGTATCAGCCGCGCAGACCATCGCCGATATAATCACCATTGACGGCGTAGATTACGCCGCGGCGCACAGCAAAAACCTCCCGGTGATATATAATCACGCCGGCGAGGAGGTCCTCACCTATGACCGCACCGTGACAAAGAATCCCGCAAAATATTACGGTGTCTATGCCATCAGCGAGTACGGACAGTATTACGCCGGGCTTGCCGAGCACGACGACAATCCAGTAGTGACATCTGATGATAAGGTCGACGTTTCCATGCTGTCTTTCTATATGGACGCAGAAGCTCTGACAGAGATATTCGAGCCGAATTTCTTCGGAAGCTGGTCTATCCAGGACTACGACCCCGATTGGGACTTCAGCTATGATATTTCCCTGGAGTACGATGTCAGCTATGCATTTTCCGATATTTTCAGACCGATGAACGGAATCACCTGCGGTGGCTTCTCAATGGACAGCAAGGCGTTCTACATGCTGGACTACACCAACGGAGCAAATCTGTGGGTCGTATGGAAGGACGAACCCGGCAGGCTCTACCGCTACGAAGGCGTGCAGGATTGCGACCGTTCCGACTACCTTGTGGCATACAACCGCAGAGACGGCATAGTATCGCCGGAAGTGTCCGTTCCTTCAAGCATAGGTCAGCTCGGTCTGCTGAAAATACTGTCCGAGTACGGCGACAGCATTGAGGTCAAAGCCTTTACAAATGAGCCGAAGTTTGACGAAAACGCCTTAAAAGGCACGCTCACTGAGGCGGTCATGGACGTCCTGGAGAACGGCTCCGCAGAATACGCAGGCGTAACATGGAAACGCGCTCACATCGACCGTTACAGCGTTGCGAACATCGACCTCCCGGAGGAGCAGAACTGGCTGCTTGAAAAGTCAGCGGATAAGCTGTCGATAACGGTGCGCATGTTCAACGCGGACGAAAAGTGGCGCGACGCAGATTATTTGCTGGACTATTCAGGCGAGTTCTACAGGAATTTCCGCGTGGATTTCACCAGAACGGATTCCGGCTGGGGCTGGGAATTTTCCCCGCTCTCCGGCGACCCATCGGACATGGATAACTTCTTCTCCCCGCTGACGGACCTCGATATTTTCCCGCCAGTAATGGACATCGGCGAAACTTCACCCGAGGTCTCCGTCGAGTACTACGCGGTGGAAAACGCCGGACTTACCGACATCTACGCATTGCGCACGATCAGAGGGGCTTCCGGCACAGTTTACGAGTACGATCTCTACTACCGCGACCCGCACACCGACTCCTACACCAAGCTGAATTACAGCGAGACCATGGATTTTTTAGTCGATGACAACGGCAGCGTTTTATCTGCGTCTATAGATGAATCTCAGCCGCGGCTGGCGCGCTACAAGCATGGCGTTGTAACGGCGTCTGGCGTGTGCGGCTCCACTATGGCGGTGCAGGGAGAAATCGAGCTGATACCGCACGGTGATTTCGTTGTCGTCGCATACAACGACCCCGACGGCGGAAGATATACCGTTCTTGAGCGTACGAGCCTGTTTGTTGCAGGCTGCTATCAGCAGCGTTTGCTGAAAATCACCGACGACAGCCTAGAGGTGCTGAACGAATACGACGGAAGATATACCAAAATAGAGTTTGACGACGAACTGCAGATACGTGCAGTCGAGAAAATAGCCCAGCAGCTATGGTTCAACTATGTGGTAGGCGCTCCTGTGGGTACAGGCGAGTATATGGTCATTACTGATGGATACATGGGCAGGGTCATTGCCGATCCGGAGCTTCGCACCTACCAGGGTATCCTGAATCAGTTCGAGGAAGTGTACACGGAAGAGGCGGCATTAGACGCGATGAGCCAGGTAATAGGTCACTCGGTCTGGGAAGTTGACGGCAGGACGTTCACTAACGACGGTGCGCGCGGTACTGACATTTCCATCTGGAGCGTGGGATTCTCCATTCCGGAGGAGACCAAAACCGACTCCACAGCAGTGCTGGATTTCACCATAACCTACACGGATTTTGATACTGACGGTCCCAGCGACAAGAAGGATCACTACACGATAAACGCGGTCAAGACGGCGGACGGCTGGCGGCTGGACAGATTCTATTATCCGTATTAACGGGGTTAGTTCTGAACCGCAAACCCGTATTATAAAAGGAATTGTAGCGCTGTATTCTCAGCGCAGCCCATACTCTGAACAACAAAAAGGACGCTTTTTCAGAAGGCGTCCTTTTTCTATATCAAAAGTTCTGCTGCCGGGCACAAAATCCAGGAGTGATTTTGTGTTATAGCCGGAATTGGTTCGCTTCAAATATGCCCTAATAATCTGAAAGGGTTATCTGTAAAGCCGCCGGATCTACTTGTCTGCTGAATTGTTTGCGAGCTTCTTTGCAAGCTGTATCCCGATGAGAAGCAGGACAGGGAAAACGATAGCGGCGAGGATACCGGCGCGTAGCTCTCCGTTAAAGCACCCGGAAATGAACCCTGCAAGCGTAGGTCCGCCGGAGCAGCCTACGTCCCCGGCAAGCGCCAGCATTGCGAACAGAGCCGTACCTCCGCCCTTGACCGCAGCGGAAGCCTTGCTGAACGTACCCGGCCACATTATCCCGACCGAGAAGCCGCAAACCGCACAGCCGACAAGTCCCACAGCCGGAAGCGGAACCAACGAAATGCAGAGATACGCGGCAATGCAAAGCAGACAGCTCATTCTCATGAATTTGTCGAGGTCGAGCTTGTCGCCGAATTTACCGTACAGCAGACGAGAAAGCCCCATCAGCGCGGCAAAAGACATAGGCCCTGCGAGGTCGCCGATAGTCTTGCTTACGCCGAGACCCTGCTCCGCAAACGTGGAGGCCCACTGGCTCACCGCCTGTTCGCTTGCTCCTGCGCAGAGCATCATCAGCATCATTACCCAGAAAATTTTCCGGGTAAAAAGCTGTTTCAGAGTAAGTCCGGTCCCGCCCTCCTCGTGAAGGGAATATATCGGAGCCTTCGCGAACAGAATAATGTTAGCAGCCGGAACCACAGCCCAGCAAACAGCGAGTATCTTCCAGTTCTCAATGCCGAACAGTGTGAAAAACAGCGTGGAAATAAGAACTACTCCGACATGTCCCCAGCAGTAGAAGGAGTGCAGAAGGCTCATCGCCTTTTCCTTGTTGTCGGTGGGGCAGGCTTCGAGTATCGGACTTATCAGTACCTCTATAAGCCCGCCGCCGATGGCGTAAATGAATACGGCGATCAGAATTCCGGCGAATGGGTCGGGGAACGCTCCCGGCAGGACTGTCAGGAGGACGAGCCCGGCTGCGGAGCATACATGCGCTATTATCGCTGAAGCTCGGTAGCCTATCTTGTCAACGAATCCTGCTGAAAGCATGTCGATAACGAGCTGAATTCCGAAATTCAGCGTAATTAGCAGCGTTATCTGCGTCAGCGGAATGCTGTAGGTTTTCTGGAATGTAACGAACAGCAGCGGCAGGAAATTATTTACTATAGCCTGTACGATGTATCCTATAAAGCAGGCGTACATCGTGAGCTGGTAATTATTTTTTTTCATGGAGTTGCCCTTTCTTTTTGTCGATTTGTCGATTAATTATATCTGAATCCGGTTCAGAATTCAATCGCCAAAATCTACGAAAATTCCGGCGCATTCACAGGGTATTTTTAGTGAAGTTCACACTGCGGCGAATGCTTGACATCGCGGCGCTTTTGGTGTATCATATTTACATGGATAATAAAACCGGATTAAGATTCAGCTAAAGATGATATTTCCGCATGAAAGGGACATATGGATTCAAATTTGCTTAAATATATGGCGTTTATCAGGACGGTGGAATGCGGCAGCTTCACAAAAGCGGCGGAGCAGTTAAATTATTCGCAGTCCGGAATAAGCCGCATGATAAACGACCTCGAAACAGAGTGGCACGTGAAGCTCCTTGAGCGCAGCCGCGCGGGAGTTCGCCTTACCTCCGACGGGCTTACGCTGCTGCCTTATGCAAAAAGCGTCTGCGAGGACTACCGCCGCCTGCAAATGCAGATCGACGACCTGAAAGGGCTTCAGACAGGAATAATTCGCATAGGGACCATAGCAAGCGTTGCGGAGCACTGGCTGCCGCGTATAATCAGCCGTTTCAGGCAGGACTACCCGAATATCGATTACGAGCTGCTTATAGGCGACTACGGCGAGATAGAGCAGTGGATAAGCGACGGAAGGGTCGACTGCGGTTTCATATGCTCACCGATACAGCCTGACCTTGATTCCACGGTGCTGGAGCGCGACGAGCTGATGGCGGTGCTCCCGAAGGGACACCCGCTTGCGGAGCACTCCGCGGTACCCATCGAGGAGCTTTGCAGAGGTCCGTTCATGCTGCTTGAGCGCGGAGCCAGGGGAGAAGTTTCCGAGCTGTTCGAGCGGCGCGGACTTGTTCCGGATATCCAGTTCAAAACGCTGGACGACTACGCGGTTATGTCCATGGTTGAATGCGGCCTGGGTCTTGCGATACTCCCGGCGCTTATACTGAAACGCATTCCCTATAATGTGGAAATACGGAGCCTTGCCGAACCCGCCTTCCGAGATATCTGCTTTGTTATGAGAAACCACGAGACGGCTCCGCTGGCTGTAAAGCGGTTCGTTGACTACCTCGGGTACCGGAATTCACATAACTCTCAGATTAATTAGCAACTCCGGCACTTGACTTATTAAATAAACTGTGCTAAAATATAAAGTTGGAAGCCTCTGTTCGTCAGAAGGCTGTAATTTACAGAAAGAGGGATTTTAAAATGACAAAGATAGATGTGTTCTCCGGATTCCTCGGAGCAGGTAAGACTACCCTTATCAAGAAGCTTTTAAAGGAGGCTTACGCCGGTGAGAAGCTGGTGCTTATCGAGAATGAGTTCGGCGAGATCGGCATTGACGGCGGCTTCATGAAGGACGCCGGCATACAGGTAACAGAGATGAACCAGGGCTGCATTTGCTGCTCTCTGGTAGGTGATTTCGGCAAGGCTCTGGCGCAGGTGCTCGAGCAGTTCCACCCGGATCGTATCCTTATCGAGCCGTCCGGCGTCGGCAAGCTGTCTGACGTGCTCAAGGCTGTCATGAACGTTCAGAGCGACGATCTCGTACTCAACACCTACACAACCGTAGTTGACGCGTCCAAGATCAAGATGTATATGAAGAACTTCGGCGAGTTCTACAAGAATCAGGTCGAGACTGCAAAGACCATCATACTCAGCCGTTCCCAGAAGCTCTCCGAGGACAAGCTCGCTGAGGCTCTTGCGATGATCCGCCAGCTCAACGAGCATGCTACCATCGTAACCACTCCGTGGGACGACATCAACGGCAAGCAGATCCTTGAGGCAATGGAGATCAAGAACAGCTTTGCAGAGGAGCTGCTCAAGGACGAGGGAATCTGCCCGGTATGCGGACATCACCACGATGATGACGACGATGAGTGCGACCATGACCACGAGCATCACCACCATCATGACGATGACGATCACGAGTGCTGCCACCACCATCACGACCATGATGATGACGAGCATGAGCACCATCATGACCACGAATGCTGCCACCACGACCACGACGAGGACGAGCACGAACATCACCACCACGACGGCGAGTGCGGCTGCGGACATCACCACCATCACCACGGTCACGACGCCGACGAGGTATTCTCCAACTTCGGCGTTGAGACTGCGAAGAAGTTCACCAGGGAAGAGCTTGAGAACGCCCTGTCCAAGCTGTCCGGCGAGGAATACGGCACAGTACTCCGCGCTAAGGGCATCGTTGCAGGCGCTGACGGCGTTTGGTACCATTTCGACTTTGTTCCCGAGGAGTACGAGGTACGCACCGGATCGGCTGACGTCACCGGCAGAATGTGCGTGATCGGCGCAAAGCTCGCCGAGGACAAGATCAAGGCGCTCTTCGGAGTTTAATTTTCCACAAAAGCGAACACCGCGCCCGGGGGCAAAACTCCGGGCACGGTACTATTTTAAGATAATGACAGGAGGAGCAAAATGGAGCTTCCGGTATATATGATAACGGGCTTTCTTGAGAGCGGAAAGACCTCGTTTATCCTCGACACGATAAGCGACAAGCAGTTCTCTAAGGGTCAGCGCACCCTTATAATTGCCTGCGAGGAGGGCGAGGTCGAGTACGCGCCCGATATCCTCAAGGCTGCAAAGGCAGAGGTGGAGTTCATCGAGGACGAGGAGGAATTTAATCCCGAGCACCTCAGCGAGTTGGTGAAGAAGCACCGCCCGACCCAGATAATGCTTGAGTACAACGGCATGTGGAGCCTCCGCACGATGGCGCAGAAGGCACCAAAGGACTGGATATTCTACCAGATCTTCATGTTCGTGGATCATTCCAAGTACCAGGTTTATATGAACAACATGCGCCAGCTTCTGTCCGATAATTTCTCGATCGCGGACATAGTAGTGTTCAACCGCTGCGAGAAAAACAAGGTCGACAAAAAGACGCTCCGCCGCAGCATAAAGGCTCTTAACCCGAAGATCGACATGATGTTCGAGTACACCGACGGCTCAATTGAACAGGGCTTCCAGGGCGACGACGAGATGCCCTACGACCTGAACGCAGACCCAATCGAGATAATCCACGACGACTTCGGTCTGTGGTATATCGACGTTATGAGCAACACCGAGCGCTATCTCAACAGAAACGTACGCGTAAGGGGCATGGTGTTCCGCGCGTCTAACGTCCCGAAGGGGTACTTTGTTATTTCCCGCCGCGCAATGACCTGCTGCGCGAACGATATCCAGGTAGTCGGGATTCTGGTAAAGGCTCCGAACGCCGCCGACTTCAAGGACGGTGCATGGGTGGAAGTAACAGGAAGGATCATCGCCGAGAAGCAGTCGGCTTACAAGGGCGAAGGTCCAGTGCTTAACGCGGCTGAGATAAAGGAAACCGAAGCGGCTCCCAGCGAGCTTGTATACTTTAGCTGATGAACGGAAAAATTTTCACTGTCAGGCTCTCAGCGGACGAAAACGCCGTTGAGATACTTGACCAGACTCTGCTCCCGAACCGGGTCGAGTACCTCCGGCTGGAAACCGCGGAGCAGCTTTACGAAGCCGTCTTTAAGCTCCGGGTGCGCGGCGCTCCGGCGATAGGAGTCTGCGCGGGATTCGGAATGTACGTCCTGGCTCGGAAAATATCGGACGATATTCTGCCGGAGCTCCGCAGGGCGGGGGAGTACCTCGTTTCGTCGCGGCCAACCGCAGTAAATCTGAGCTGGGCTGTAAAACGAATGCTAGCCTGCGCGGAACGCGGCTATAGTTCCCGGGATGAGCTGCTTTCCGCCCTCCGGAGCGAGTGCACGGCTATTTGCGACGAGGACATAGCCACCTGCCGAGCTATCTCTGAAAACGGGCTTTCCCTGGTGAAAAGCGGCGACGGAATACTCACCCACTGCAACGCGGGAGCGCTCGCGGCGGTGGAGTACGGCACCGGGCTCGGCACGCTGCTGCTCGGAAGGGAGCGCGGCTATGAGTTCCACGTTTACAGCGACGAAACGCGCCCGCTGCTCCAGGGAGCCAGGCTGACCTCGTTCGAGCTGAACCACGCGGGGATAGACGTGACGCTCATCTGCGACAATGCGGCTTCGCTGCTGATGAAGCAGGGGAAGATACAGGCGTGCTTCGTAGGCTGCGACAGGGTCGCGGCAAACGGGGACGTCGCTAATAAGATAGGAACGCGCTCGGTGGCGATAAACGCGAAGTTCCACGGGATACCGTTCTACGTGTTCTGCCCTGGCTCGACGATAGATTTCGGCTGCGCCACGGGCGACGACATCGTGATCGAGGAGCGCAGCGGCGAGGAAATAAAATCCATGTTCTTTTCCGAGCCTGTCGCTGAGCCGGAGGTCAAATGCTGGAACCCAGCGTTTGACGTGACTGACGCGGAACTCGTGACCGCGATAATCACCGAGCGGGGAATCGCGCGGTATCCATACACAGAATCACTAAAGCGGCTTTACGCTTCGGAGGGAATATGAAAATACGCTTTTACAACGCCAAAATACTTACCATGCAGAGCGAGGATATCATCACCGGAGAGCTTCACACCGACGGCGATAAGATCACGTTCGCAGGCTCTGAGAATATCCCGCAGGGCAGCTTCGACCGCGAGATAGACCTTACCGGCAAGCTGATAATCCCGGGATTCAAGAACGCGCACACTCATACCGCCATGACGTTCCTGCGCAGTTTTGCGGACGATCTCCCACTTAACGACTGGCTCTATGAGCAGGTTTTCCCGCACGAGGCGAAGCTCACCGAGGAGGCGGTGTACGTTTTCACTCAGCTTGGCAACATGGAGTACCTTACGAGCGGAATAACTTCCAGCTTTGACATGTACATGAAGCTGGACAGCTACGCGAAGGCGTGCACCGATATGGGCTACAGAAGCGTTCTGTGCGGCTCCATCAACGATTTTGGCGGAACAGTTGAGGGTATCGAGGAGGAGTATAACAAGTTCAACCGCTTCGACCCGCTGATAAGCTACCAGCTCGGATTCCACGCGGAGTATACGACCAAGCGCGGAACCCTGGAGGGACTGGCGAAGCTGTCGCAGAAGTACAAGGCTCCGATGTACATGCACTCAAGTGAAACGAAGTCGGAGACCGACGGCTGCCGAGAGCGCTACGGGCTGTCCCCGACGCAGTTCTTCGAAAAACTCGGAATGCTCGAGTACGGCGGAGGCGGATTTCACTGCGTGTGGTTCGATGAGGAGGACATGCGCATTGCCAGGGAAAAGGGACTGTGGATAGTTACGAATCCGTCGTCGAATCTCAAGCTGGCGAGCGGGATCGCTCCCCTCTGCGAGATGAAGCGCCGCGGGATAGACCGCATGGCGATAGGCACCGACGGAGCCGCAAGCAACAATTGTCTTGATATGTTCCGCGAAATGTTCCTTGTGACTGCATTGCAGAAGTACCGCGAGAATGACGCGGCGGCGTTCCCGGCGTTTGACGTGCTGAAAATGGCATGCACCGGCGGCGCGCTTGCGATGGGACTTACAGACTGCGACATGCTGGCTCCCGGAAAGCAGGCAGACCTTGCGGTCATCGACCTCATGCAGCCGAACATGCAGCCGATACACAATATTGCGAAGAATCTCGTTTACGCGGGAACAAAGCAGAATGTAGTCATGACTATGGTCGCCGGAAAAATCCTCTACGAAAATGGAAAATTCACGACGGTTGACGCGAACGAGGTCTACGAAAGGGCTGAGAAGCTCACACGCGAGATCTGCGGATAATACAAATAAGGCAATGCGGCAAGCGTTGCCTTTTTGCTATTGACAATCTCCTTATTTTATGGTAAAATAATAATAACAGTTATTGTTTTATATAATGGAGGGGAAAAATGAATTTTTCACGGCAGAGAGAGATAATATATGAACAGGTGAGAAATTTTCCGGTGCACCCGACCGCCGAGGAAGTGTACCGCGCATTAAAATGACAATCCGAATCTGAGCTTGGGAACAGTATACCGCAATCTGAATCAGCTCAGCGAAGCGGGAATGCTTCTTAAAATCCCGATAGCAGACGGCTCCGACCGCTTCGACGGCAGAACCGACCGTCACTATCACATGATATGCGAGAAATGCGGCAGGGTCTTTGACGTTGAGCTTGACTGCCTTGACGCGATACCGCAGACTGTGCTTCAGTCGACGGGGCATCACATAACCCGCGTAACGCTGAATCTGAAAGGCGTTTGCGCTGAATGCTCGGCTTCAGAACAAGGCTCCGAGCAATAATTACATCAGATTTGTGAAACAATTTCCTTTAATAAAAAACGCCGCAGTGAAAATAATATAACTGCAAGGGCGAAGTGAAAACGCTTCCGCTCCTGTAAAAGATACGGAGCGGAAGTTCCGTATAATAAAAAAGGTTTTATTAAAGGAGAACAAGATTATGGCTTCTAATAAGCAGACCAAGAGCGCACTCAATTCCATGAAGATGCAGGCAGCCAGCGAGGTAGGCGTTCCGCTGAACTCCAATGGCTATAACGGCGAGCTCACTGCAAAGCAGGCAGGCTCTATCGGCGGCCAGATGGTAAAGAACATGATCGCAAGCTACACTCAGCAGAACTCTGCTCAGTAATTACGCTGAATAACGCATAAACAAATCCCTCCGCAGCAGCGGGGGGATATTGTTGTTTACAGAATGATACATATGAGACCGCCGCAGCCTTCGTTGATGATGCGCTGTATCGTCTCCTGCAGCTTCATTCTTGCGTCGGCGGGCATGCGGTAGAGCTTGTTGTGGAGCCCTTCGTTCACCAGCTCGTGAAGTGACTTTCCGAAGATGTTGCTTTCCCATATCTTTTTCGGGTTTTCCTCGAAATCGGTCAGCAGGTATGCGATTAGCTCCTCTGACTGCTTCTCGCTGCCGACTATCGGGTTTATCTCGGTTGTGATGTTCGCAGACATCATGTGTATTGAAGGCGCGCTCGCCCGCAGCCGGACTCCGTATTTGCCGCCCTGCTTTACTATCTTCGGCTCATCAAGCTTTAGTTCGTCCATCGTTGGCATGACGATCCCGTAGCCGGTCGCCTCGACTTCCTCGAGCGCGCCGCGGACGCGTTCGTATTTGTTCTTTATCTGTGCAAGCTCTATCATGCAGGGCATAAGGTCGCTTTCGTCGTGGAGCACCAGACCGGTAGTCTCGCCGAGTATCTGGTAGAACAGCTCGTTTTTCAGAGTTATGTCGATGACTCCCGAGCCGGTGCCGAGGTCGATATCCTCTGGAATAACCCTTGAGGTGTACTCGCAGGCTGAGATCTCGTCGGCGCAGGATTTTATGCTGCTTATGCCGTCTATTTTTGCGGCGGCGGACTTTATCGTGCTGAAAAGCTCCCTGCGCAGCCAGTGGTCGCGGTCGAGCGCTGTGATCCATTTCGGCATTCTGACGCGTATCTCGCTGACTGGGAACTGCAAAAGAACCATTCCGAGAAGCTCCTTTATCTGTTCCTCAGTGAGGTCAAGGCAGTTTACCGCCATCACCGGCGCGGAGTATTTCTCCTGCATGGAGGCGGCAAGCGCGCGGCTTTCCGGGGAATCCGGCTTCTGGCAGTTGAGTATCACAACGAACGGCTTGTTGATCTCCTTCAGTTCGGAGACTATCCGTTCCTCCGCCTGCTGGTACTCCTCGCGGGGGATATCGGTAATGCTTCCGTCGGTGGTGACGACTATACCGATGGTGGAATGCTCCGTGATGACCTTCCGCGTGCCGACCTCAGCCGCCATGTTGAACGGGATCTCCTCCTCAAACCAGGGGGCGCTCGGAACTATGTACCCAACGCAGTCGATTAGCCGGACGTTCATCTTGACGCCGCCGTCAAGCACGATGGTGACCGCCTTCTCGGGAACGAATTTCGGCTCGGTGGTCATGATGGTCTTGCCGGCGGAGGACTGCGGGAGCTCGTCGTTTGCGCGCTCACGCTGGAAATCGTCGGCGATGTTCGGGATAACCAGGGTGTTCATCAGCCGTGTGATGAATGTCGATTTGCCGGAACGCACCGGGCCTACGATACCGAGATAAATGTTGCCGCCAGTCCTGCGTGCGATGTCAGAATAAATTGAGTGATCCATATTTCACGCTCCTTAAACTATCGGGATAACGACCATGCCGGAAAGCTCCGCGCTGCGGTCGGCGATCTCGTTTTCTTCCATGACTGCTTCGACCGTGGTGCCGCAGCGTTTGGCGATGTCCCAGCAGCTTTCGTGTCCGGTGGTGTAGCAGATTCGGAGCGCGAATTCATCGGAGCGCTCCTTCGGCTTATCCTGATGAACCGCCGCGCTGCTGATAACGCTGAACTGCCTTGAGTCTGTAAGCTCTGCGGAGATATCAGCCTGCACCGTGACGTCAACGCTGCCGTCCGAGCGGATAGCGAATCCGGTGTTGCTGACCGAAGCGCGGCAGTTTACAGAGGTGTCCGGGGTGACGTTTGCGGCGGGTATCGTATGATCGAAGGCTTCCTGCTTCTCAGCGACGAACGGCGTACCGCCCGCGCATTTTCCAATCACCGTCATGCAGACCTGCCCGGTCACGAGCAGTCCGTTTTCGCTGTCAGGGCGGCAGGACACGCTGCAAAGTTCGCCGCGGCAGTCCCAGATAGAGTCGACTTCGCCGCCGTCGCATGCCACCGTTGATTTCACAGATGTCTGGGAATCTGCGCGGCGCTGGTCGGTGGGTATTTTAAGCGAGGCAGTGGTAAGCTCGGTTTCGTATTCCGTCGAGTAGGCGTCGCAGGGAATCGCCACGGTGGAGGTCTGGACGGCGCTGCACCGGCATTCCATCTTGAGTTCGCAGGAGATAACGCCGCTGTCGGATTTGGGAACAAGCTCGCAGTTTCTGACGATGAATTCCGGCGTGCAGGAGTGCTGGTCGGAAAGCCCCGGCATATCCAGTATCTGGCTGACCGGGATATCCGCAGTCATTTTTTCGAGTTCGTCGCAGCCGCTGTGCTCATCGGTGTGAACTCCATAGAGCGCGCTTATGCTGACCGTCCCCTTGACTACCGCCTTGTTCGCGATAACGCAGCTTATTATGTAGTCGATCCCGGGAGCGCCGGTCTCGATGTCCTCGCGGACGGCGAGCTGTTTGTCGGCGTAGATAGGCTCGGTGCAGCAGCTTACCTCCCGGGTGAGCACCTGCATGCCGTCCGGCAGAGCGGGCAGGGTGAATTTCGCAGGGCAGGTGACGGTAATGCGGCAGCTGATCGCTCCGCGGATATCGAGCCTCCTGCTGCTGACCGCGCGGCAGTTGCAGTAGTCGGTGCGGGGAACCACGGTGATACGGGGTTCGCCGCAGAGGTTCTCGGCTTTTCCAGCGATATCCACCGTTTTCGACCAGGTGTACCTCTGCTCGACGCAGTGCAGCGCGGTGCTGTTCTCAGCGAGGTACAGCACTTTGATGAGCACAACTCCGTCAAGCATTATCTTGTTCCCTGATACCGCAGCGGAGATCACTCTCGGCGACAGACAGCATTTAAGTATCCTGAAGATCTCCGGGTAATAGTCCGGCAGCACATGGTCAAGCTCAACGCCCTGCTCGGTCTGACCGTCGAAAAGGGTCTCGGTCATGAACACCGCGTCAGCTTTTCTGTTCATTTCTTCCATTGTATCCTCCTTCACGGGTGCGTAGGTATTGCTTTCAACAGCAATATATGCTTGTTCGGGGGCTTATATGATGAGTTGTACGGAAAAAATATCCGGGGCGAAAAAATGTGCCAAAAAGTATTTGATTTATAGAGAGATTTGTGCTATAATAAATATGTACGCACTCAATGACTATTATTGATGTGATATATCTGCATAATCTCACGTGTAACTGAAATAATATATACAAAAAATGTTTCAGGAGGAAAATTCAGCATGTGCGATGAAAACAGGAATGAAGCTCCGTTTACTGAGGAGCAGAACCAGCAGATGATCGACAACGGAATGATAGCGACGGTCAACGCTCCGCATAACATACACTGTCTGTCGATAATCGGGCAGATCGAGGGACATTTTCTTCTCCCTCCCCAGACCAAGACCACGAAGTACGAACACCTTATACCGGCGCTCGCAGCAATTGAGCAGGACAGCACGGTGGAAGGGCTGATGGTGGTGCTGAACACGGTCGGCGGCGATGTGGAGGCGGGACTTGCGATTGCGGAAATGATCGCGTCCTTAAGCAAACCGACAGTATCTCTGGTACTTG
>OHGK01001125.1_pt1 | contig 15082 bp, 11 predicted proteins | sample 1567671 | NCBI WGS metagenome assembly OHGK01 (sample SAMEA3879577, study PRJEB24766) | human gut metagenome | biome: human-associated habitat; feature: feces | place: USA | collected 1985/1987 | reverse complement strand
ATATGTAAAAATCCAAAAACCAAATCACCATTACATATCCTTAATAAAATTGTATCCATTACGGGCCATATTATCAGAACCGCTGAATCTACCCGATTTTTGCCAAAGCCACAATCTGTGCAACGCGCTTTGCAACAGGACACTATGCCAAAAAGCCAGACCGAACCACGCCGGGCGAACACTTCGTCAGTTTTCCGACCTCATTTCTAACGTTCTGTTACTAGCAAAGCATATTTTGCGAAAAAAAAATCTATTTTTCGTTTGTGTTATTCAAAAAAAGGAGTAATTTTGCCAGCAAATACAAAACACAGGAGAACCAACCATGACAAAGCATTTTGCATATTTTTATTCATTTGCTTTCTTTTACTTTGCTGAACAAGCGAAGCGGGTGGTTATGTGTTGAACCGAACAAGAACAAATAACAAGAATAACCTGGGTCCCGCTTCGCAACGAAGCGGGACCTTTTTGTTGATTACCCCGCGGTAGCAACAATCCAAACCAACTTCAACCCAATATGAAACGTATCGCCATACAAGGAGTAAAAGGTTCATTCCACGACATCGCGGCACACCAGTATTTTTCCGACGAAGAGGTGGAACTTATCTGCTGCAATACATTCGAAGCCGTTTTCGAGACCATGAAGGCCGATGACAATGTGCTGGGCCTCATTGCCATAGAAAACACCATCGCCGGAAGCCTGCTGCACAACTACGAACTGCTGCGCGACAGCGGTGCCACCATCATCGGCGAGCACAAACTGCATATTGAACACAGCATCATCTGCCTGCCCACCGACAACTGGGAAACCATCCGCGAAGTCTATTCTCACCCTGTTGCACTGGCGCAGTGCCGGAATTTTCTCGCCAAGCACCCCACACTCAAGGTTGTAGAGGTGGAGGACACTGCCGGTGCCGCAGCCGACATCAGCCGCCAGCAACTCAAAGGCCATGCCGCTATCTGCCACGAAGGCGCCGCTCCGCTCTACGGCATGAAAGTGCTGAAAAAAGCGATTGAAGACAACAAGCACAATTTCACCCGCTTCCTGGTGCTTTGCGACTCATGGTATGCCGACCAGATGCGCGAACTCCATCACACCAACAAAAGCAGCATAGTCTTCACCCTCCCACACGAGGAAGGCTCACTCTCGCAAGTACTCAGCATCTTCAGTTTCTATAAAATTAACCTGACAAAAATCCAGTCGCTCCCCATTATCGGAAAGGAATGGCAATACCTGTTCTATGTAGACGTGATGTATGACGACTACTTCCGATACCGCCAGAGCATCGACGCCGTGCGCCCCCTCACGAAAGAACTCAAGATTCTGGGAGAATACCAAGGAAAATAATTAACCCAAAACAGAAAATATCATGAACACCATACAACCAGCCCAACGCCTGACGACGGTGAACGAATACTACTTTTCCGTCAAAGGCAAAGAAATTGCCCGGCTCAATGCAGAAGGGAAAGACATCATCAGCCTGGCCATAGGCAGTCCGGATATGCCCCCGTCTGCCCCGACAATCGAAACTCTCTGCCGGGAAGCCCGGCGCCCTGATGCCCACGGCTACCAACCTACGGCCGGCATCCCGCAACTGCGCGAAGCCATGGCTGGATTTTACCGGCGATGGTATGGCGTAGAACTGGACCCTGCATCGGAAATCCAACCCCTAATCGGTTCAAAAGAAGGCATTCTGCACGTTACGCTGGCCTTTGTCAATCCCGGAGAGAAAGTCCTGGTGCCCAACCCGGGCTATCCCACATACACATCACTCTCCAAACTGCTGGGATGCGAAATCGTGAACTACAACCTTACCCCCGAAAACAACTGGCAGCCCGACTTCGACGAACTGGAGCGCCTCGACCTCAGTAACGTGAAACTCATGTGGACCAATTACCCCAACATGCCCACCGGTGCAGCCGCACAACTGAGCACTTACCAGAAACTGGTCGATTTTGCCCGCCGCCATCAGATCGTAGTCGTCAACGACAATCCCTACAGTTTCATTCTCAACAAAGAACACTTGAGTCTGCTGCAAATCCCCGGTGCCAAAGACTGCTGCATAGAATTCAATTCCATGAGCAAAAGCCACAACATGCCGGGCTGGCGTATCGGCATGCTTGCCTCGAATGCCGACTTCGTGCAATGGATATTGAAAGTAAAAAGCAACATCGACAGCGGTATGTTCCGTGCCATGCAACTGGCAGCCGCCACTGCCCTGGAAGCAGAGCAAGACTGGTATGACGGCAACAACGCGAATTACCGCAACCGCCGTCAGTTGGCAGGAGAAATTATGCATACCTTGGGTTGCACCTACGACGAAAACCAGGTAGGCATGTTCCTCTGGGGCAAAATCCCCGACAGCTGTACAGACGTGGAAGAACTGACTGAACACGTGCTGCATAAAGCCAGAGTGTTCATTACTCCCGGGTTTATCTTCGGAAGTAACGGGAAACGGTATATCCGCATCTCCCTCTGCTGTAAGGACAATAAACTGGCAGAAGCATTGAAGCGTATCAAGGACATGAAATAAATGCTTACAAGTAAGAGATGAACACCCTAAAGCCGGAATCCCGTTTACTAAAACTCCACCGGAGATTCACTAAAACGGGAGGAACGATTTAGTAAATCTTCTCCGACGTTTTACTAAATCTCCGGGACCTTGCTCAGAAGGTCTTCTGAAAAGGAGGAAACGTCACAAGGAAGAAAAAGCATAATTAAAGAATATTATTAAACAAATAAAGAATATGGAACTCGAATTAGAACCTATCACATTACCTGGTGTTGAAGACAAACGCCCTATGGTAATAGCCGGCCCCTGCAGTGCCGAAACCGAAGAACAAGTAATGAGCACCGCCAAACAATTGGCAGACAAAGGCCTCAAGCTATTCCGTGCCGGCATCTGGAAACCGCGCACCAAACCGGGCGGCTTCGAAGGAGTAGGCGTAGACGGCCTTGCATGGCTGAAGGAGGTAAAGAAAGAAACCGGCATGTACGTTTCAACAGAAGTTGCTACCGCCAAACATGTATACGAATGCCTGAAGGCTGGAATTGACCTTCTTTGGGTAGGTGCACGTACCACCGCCAATCCTTTCGCCGTACAGGAAATTGCCGATGCACTGAAAGGCGTAGATATCCCGGTACTGGTGAAGAATCCGGTAAATCCTGACCTGGAGCTGTGGATTGGAGCTTTGGAACGTATCAACAATGCAGGCTTGAAACGTCTGGGTGCCATCCATCGCGGATTCAGCAGCTATGACAAAAAGCTCTACCGTAACTTGCCCCAATGGCATATCCCCATTGAGCTGCGCCGCCGAATTCCCAACCTTCCTATTATCTGTGACCCCAGCCACATAGGTGGAAAGCGCGAACTGGTTGCTCCACTCTGCCAGCAAGCTATGGATTTGGGCTTCAACGGACTGATTATCGAGAGCCACTGCAACCCGGACTGTGCCTGGAGCGATGCAGCCCAGCAAGTCACCCCGGATGTGCTGGATTACATCCTCAACCTGCTGGTCATCCGCAAGGAAACACAAAGCACCGAGAACCTCAGCGAATTGCGCAAGCAGATAGACGAATGCGACAACAATCTTATTCAGGAGCTGGCCAAACGGATGCGTGTGGCACGTGAAATCGGTACATACAAAAAAGAGCATGACATGACCATCCTGCAAACCGGACGCTACAACGAAATCCTCGAGAAACGCGGCTCGCAAGGCGCATTGTGTGGCATGGATGCTGAATTCATCAAAAAGGTATTTGAGGCGATACACGAAGAGAGTGTAAGACAGCAGATGGAAATTATAAATAAGTAATTGGCACATTAAACATCATGAGAATATTAATACTTGGAGCCGGGAAAATGGGCTCTTTCTTCACAGACATCCTGAGTTTCCAGCACGAGACGGCTGTGTTCGACGTCAATCCGCACCAACTGCGTTTTGTCTACAACACCTACCGCTTCACCACACTGGAAGAAATCAAGGACTTCGAGCCGGAGCTGGTCATCAATGCCGTTACGGTGAAATACACGCTGGACGCTTTCCGCCAAGTGCTGCCGGTACTGCCCAAAGACTGCATCATCAGCGACATCGCTTCGGTAAAGACCGGACTGAAAAAGTTCTACGATGAAAGCGGCTTCCGCTACGTGTCGACGCATCCTATGTTCGGTCCCACTTTTGCCAGCCTCAACAATCTGAATACGGAGAATGCCATCATCATCAGCGAAGGCGACCACTTGGGGAAAATCTTCTTCAAGGACCTCTACCAGACCATGAAGCTGAACATCTTTGAATATACCTTCGACGAGCATGATGAGACTGTGGCATACTCCTTATCCATTCCGTTTGTATCCACTTTCGTGTTTGCAGCGGTAATGAAACACCAGGAAGCTCCGGGCACCACCTTCAAAAAGCACATGGCCATTGCCAAAGGCCTGCTGAGTGAAGACGACTACCTGCTCCAGGAAATTCTCTTCAATCCGCGCACCCCCTCACAAGTGGAGAACATCCGCCTGGAACTGAAGAACCTGCTGGAAATCATCAGCAATAAGGATGCAGAAGGCATGAAGAAGTATCTGACTAAAATCAGGGAAAAGATTAGATAAACAATCAACAAGTGTGTGCCTCGATGCCAAGGTACACACTTTTATCCCAACTAAACACCCCGGATGAAAAAGACAGTCACCACCTCAGGCTATCCGTCGAAGTAGCCCTTTGAAGAGGTGCATGAATCACCGGAAATCCTAACAGTTGACACTAAAAGACAAAAAAATGTCTCCGGTACCATTTTCAAAAGCGGGTGCAAAAATATCACTTTTTTCAAGATGAAAATATCCTTTTTATCTTTTTATTACAATCTGCCAACTTCCTTTTCTATCTCCTCTCACCCTTGTACTCACTTGCTAGACAACACAAAACAGATATATAAAATAATAATTACATTAAACTTCCAGTGTATAGAATAAAAAGACGCCGTTAATTATTTTTAATTTTAGCAACTATATTTTACGATTAAAATGCATTTGTATTATTTTTGTATAAATAACACGTGGCAATTAAATTGCCATTAGACAATATACTACTTGAAAAATCAGGTTATGAAAATTTTTCTAGATAAAAGATGCATAATCAATTTATGTTTCCTTTTTTTATATTTAAGTTCGGCTTTTGCCACAGCAACCATAGTCGGCAAACACCGCAGATTACTTATTATAAACTCGTACAATGAAAGCGCACCCTGGAGCCAAGAACTTATAACTCCCATCCTGCTGCAAACATCTCCTATAGAGGACATCACAGCCGATGTAGTACACATGAACGGGACGTTCATTCGTAATGACTCATTGTATATCCGGATGGAGAATGGCATTTTCGAACGTTTCCAGGATAAGAAACCCGATTATCTTGTACTTCTCGGCAACATGGCTTTTACTTTAAGGGAACGTATTTTGAGTGAGTGGGGAAATATTCCAATAGTATTGGTCGGCAACGAAGACACGTATGCTCCACGGGAATATTATTTCACCGGACGTCCTATACACATTTCCAATGCCATCACATCTCCTCTGGTTGACCTGCGGCCGCAATACAACTTTACTTTTATCGAAACGCCGTATATGTACAAAGAGACCATCGACATGATGGTACAGATGCTGCCAAAAATGAAAACGATTGTATTCGCAGCAGATGAACTCTATCATAACCAAGACTTGGACCGGCTTATTCATGCCTATATAACGTCAAAGTATCCAAACCTCCACTATGAACGCTTAATAGGTAATGAAAGAAACCAAAACGAATTACAGGCATATCTGCTAAATGATGAACCGGAGACGGGTATGCTATTTTCCACATGGTTTTACGAGCGTAAGAATCTACTCGGTTTTCCTACACTCATCAGTGGAGACTTTCAGTTAGTTGCATCATCGCCTCAACCCGTATTTGCATTAAGGAATGCCTATGTGGGTAAAGAGGGGTTTGCGGGAGGATATTTCTATGACCGCATGGAAATGCAAAACGCGCTTTCTTCAGCCCTCAAACAGATATTTGCAGGAGAGGATGCACGGAATATCCCATTTACATATAGCAAGAAATCCTATCCCTTCATCAACTACCAGCAACTGCAGATGGACGGTCTGGACACCACACTCTGTCCTAAAGACTCGGTATTCATCAATAAACCGCTTACATTCTGGCAGAAGTATCAATGGTGGATTATTTGCGGAGTAGTGTTGATACTCTCACTACTTATCATAGCTTTAGTCATTTACCGGTTCCAGCAAAAGAAAATCACCTTGCTAAGTGCCCATGATACCCTTTTACGTAATATGCCGATATCTTATACTCAAATAGAGGTTTTCTTCGACAAAACGGGACAGATAGCAGATATGAGCTATCGATGCGGCAATATTATTTTCAACGACCAGTTTACGCCAACTACCGATGGTTCACAGAAAAATGCCTTCTCCCAAATAGAGCACCTGACACATTTCATGGAAATGGTATTCCAAGAAAAGCAAACGGTAACATTTACTCATTACTTCAAACAAACAAACAGCTTTTACGAATTCATTCTTTGCCCGGCATCCCAAAAACACACTTTGGATGTCTTTGCCGTAGATATTACAGCGCGCAAAGATGCCGAAAACACATTGCGAGAGATTAATAAAAAACTGGAAATGACATTGGGCATAGCACGCATCATACCATGGCGCTGGGATTTAAAGGAGGGTCTGATTTATTGCGAAGCACAAAAGATATTAGACCACATGAACTTTACAAAGGAGAAGAACTCTACAGTCCAAGTAGATATTATCAAGGCGTCAGAATATTTCCGAAAGATACACCCGGAAGACTTCGAACGTATGCACCATGTACATGAAAATCTCATTTCAGGCAAGTTGCAGCATATCAAAGAAGAATATCGTATTATCACCGAAGTAGAAGGGCGAAAAATAACAGATTGGATGGAAACCAACGCAGTAATTGACCAGCGCGACAAGAACGGCTATCCAATATCGCTTGTCGGCTCCCTTTTACTGATAACAGAACGCAAGAGGCAAGAAGAAGCGCTTATCCGAGCACGAGAAAAAGCCCAAGAATCCGACCGGCTGAAATCTGCATTTCTAGCCAATATGAGCCACGAGATACGTACCCCCTTGAATGCCATCGTAGGATTCTCCAGCCTGCTGACTGCAACCGAAAACGAAACCGAACGCAAAGAGTTCATCAGTATCATAGAAACCAACAACCAGTTGCTATTGCAACTGGTAAGTGACATCCTGGATCTTTCAAAAATAGAAGCAAATACACTGGAATTCAATTATCAGAATGTCGACTTAAATCAGTTGGCAAAAGATGTGGAAAACACTGTACGAGGCAGACTGCAAACAGGTGTTGCCCTACAATTCGTTCCTGAAGTACCAGTTTGTTACGTACAGACAGAACATAACCGTCTCTCTCAAGTCCTCATCAACCTGCTGGTCAACGCTGCAAAATTCACAGAGAAAGGTGAGATTATGTTTGGATACAAAATCCGTGGAGAAGAACTCTATTTCTACGTAAAAGATACGGGCATAGGCATATCACTAGAGAATCAGAAGAAAATATTTGAACGGTTTACCAAAGTAAACACCTTTATACAAGGAACGGGATTAGGGCTCTCAATATGCAAAAACATTGTCACAAAAATGAAAGGACGCATCGGAGTAGAATCCGAAGGAGAAGGTAAAGGAAGTACTTTCTGGTTTACAATACCTTATAAACCGAAAGAGGCCCAAAAGGAAAATAATCTAACTTTAATGCCTCTTCTGAACGAGAGAAGCAAGGAAAAGCCTATAATCCTGATAGCAGAGGACAACGAAAGCAACTATATGCTGTTCAAGTCTATCCTACAGAAAGATTATGAGTTGGTTCATGCTTGGGATGGGGAGGAAGCCGTGGAACTCCATCAGAAGTTTCATCCGCATGTGGTCATCATGGACATCAATATGCCTAAAATGGATGGATATGAAGCTACTCGCGAAATACGTAAAGTATCCAAAACGGTACCTATCATTGCAGTAACGGCATACTCCTTTGCTTCGGACAAAGAAAAGATTATGCAGAATGGCTTTAACGGATATATGTCCAAGCCGGTTGACATACAAAGATTGAAAGAAAAACTCGACTATACAATCCACGGGAATTTTATGATGATGTAGAGTTCCGGTCTGCTCTTTCCTATATGATATTTTTTGATTATCCAAGAAATATCATGTACTTTTGCACAAGTTAGAAAAGAGACAATGATAGACCAACCCACCATAGACCGCATACTTGATGCCGCACAGATATACGATGTCGTATCAGACTTTGTCACCCTGCGCAAACGCGGTGTGAACTATGTAGGTCTGTGCCCTTTCCACGATGACAAAACCCCTTCCTTCTATGTATCCCCCGCCAAAGGGCTCTGCAAGTGTTTTGCCTGCGGAAAAGGAGGAAATGCAGTGCATTTCATCATGGAGCACGAACAGATGTCTTATCCTGAGGCGCTGAAATATCTCGCAAAAAAATACGGCATTGAAATCAAAGAACGCGAACTATCCAGCGAGGAGAAGATAGCACAGGGTGAACGGGAAAGCCTCTTCATTGTGAACAACTTTGCCCGTGACTACTTCCAGAATATCCTAAAGAACCACGTAGACGGACGGAGTATCGGCATGGCCTATTTCCGCAGCCGCGGCTTCCGGGATGACATCATCGAGAAGTTCCAGTTGGGCTATTGTACCGAGAGCCACGATGCCCTTGCCCAGGAAGCTTTGAAGAAAGGCTATAAAAAGGATTATCTTGTCAAGACCGGCCTCTGCTACGAGACGGACGACCACCGACTGCGAGACCGCTTCTGGGGGCGCGTCATCTTTCCGGTACACACTCTCTCCGGCAAGGTGGTGGCTTTTGGGGGACGTGTGCTTGCCGGCGCCACCAAAGGCGTCAAGGTGAAGTACGTCAACTCGCCTGAATCGGAGATTTACCATAAAAGCAATGAACTGTACGGCATATATTTTGCCAAACAAGCCATTGTGAAACAAGACCGTTGTTTTCTGGTCGAAGGTTATACAGACGTCATTTCCATGCACCAATCGGGCATAGAGAATGTGGTTGCCTCTTCGGGCACAGCATTGACATCCGGACAAATCCGGATGATTCATCGTTTCACCAACAATATGACAGTGCTCTACGACGGTGACGCTGCCGGTATAAAGGCCTCTATCCGAGGTATTGATATGTTGCTGGAAGAAGGCATGAACGTCAAAGTCTGCCTCCTGCCCGACGGTGACGACCCGGACTCCTTTGCCCGCAAGCACAATGCAACGGAATTCCAAGCCTTCATACAAGAGAATGAAACGGACTTTATCCGCTTCAAAACCAATCTGTTGCTGGAAGATGCTGGAAAAGACCCCATCAAGCGTGCCGAGCTTATAGGAAACCTTGTGCAAAGCATTTCCATCATTCCCGAAGCCATTGTGCGTGATGTCTATATCAAGGAGTGCGCCCAATTATTGCACGTAGAAGACAAACTGCTGGTTTCTGAGGTTGCCAAGCGTCGAGAAAAGCAAGCCGAGCAACAAGCTGAGCGAGCAGAACGTGAGCGTCGGTCGGCCAATGCCGCAAGAGCCAATGCAGAAGCGGGGGTCAATGGCAGTCATACTGCAGCTACCAGCCCCGACGCACAACAAGCTGGCTATCCGTCCCAATCACTGCCTGCCGGTCTCCCTTCCGAAACACCTCCACCTTTTCCACCCGAGGAAGAATATGTATCCTTCATCCCGCAGGAGGGCAAGGAGGGCCAGGAGTTCTATAAATACGAACGACTTATTCTGAAGATGGTAGTGCTCTATGGTGAGCGGGTGATGTGCAATGTCACCAATGAAGAGGGGCAGGAAACCCCTATCACTGTAACTGAATATATAGTCAATGATTTAAAAGAAGACGAACTTGCCTTCCACAATCCGCTTCACCGGCAAATCCTGACAGAGGCTGCCGAACGTATCCACAATGAGGGTTTTACCGCCGAACGGTATTTTGTGGCGCATCCCGACCCCGTCATCAGCAAGCTGAGTGTGGAGCTTATCAGCAACCGCTATCAGTTAAGGAAATCACAGATAGAACAAATGGTAACGGACGAAGAACGCCTCTATGAGCTAATTCCACGGTTAATGATAAACTTCAAATATGCCATCGTCTGCGAAGAATTGAAGCATACCCTATTTGCGTTACAGAACCCTGCCATAGCCAATGATGAAACCCAGTGTAACAGCATCATGGAGCGCTACAACGAATTGAACAAAGTAAAAAGCATCATGGCAAAGCGGCTGGGAGACAGAGTCATCCTGAATTTTTAAATTCAATTCGGGGAGTTCTCCGTCAAGAATTATGCCTGATTAAATTCATAAATTCCTCGCGAGTCTTCGCTTGGTTGAATGCTCCGGTAAAATCGGATGTAGTGGTAATGGAGTTCTGTTTCTCTACTCCGCGCATCTGCATGCACATGTGTTTGGCTTCCACAACAACCATAACCCCCAGCGGATTCAGCGTCTCCTGAATACACTCTTTTATTTGGAGAGTCATACGTTCCTGCACTTGCAGGCGGTGAGAGAAAATATCCACTACGCGGGCTATCTTGCTCAGTCCGGTAATGTAGCCGTTAGGAATATATGCCACATGTGCCTTTCCGTAGAAGGGAAGCATGTGATGTTCGCAAAGCGAGAAGAAGTCAATGTCTTTCACAATCACCATCTGACTGTATTCCTCTTGAAATTTGGCCGAACGGAGTACCTCGTGCGGGTCCATATGATACCCTTTCGTCAACGACAACATGGCCTTCGCCACCCGTTCAGGTGTCTTCTGCAAACCTTCACGTCCGGCATCTTCACCCAACAGAGTAAGGATGCGGTGATAATGTTCCTTCAATTCATCTAATGAAGGAGATACAATTTCTTCTTTTCCTAACATGATAATTCTTTATAAGGGGATGTTTATCTGCTCTTTCACGATAGAAACTTCCTTGAATACACCAGTAGCCCGCAACTGACGCATCATGGCATCCGCTTCTTCGATACTGCGGAAATCTCCTGCACGGCACAGCCAACGAGGGGGATTGAAAGAGGTATAAACTGTAAGTTCGGGAAAATGTTCCTTGATGCGGGTAGCTACCGCATAAGCTTCGTTCTTGGCCTGACGGGTATTATTCCCTGCATAAACTTGTATGCGGTAACCCGAACTTTTAATCACTTTCTGCTCATCCGAACCGGCAGGAACATACTCCGAACCTATCAATGCCGCAATGCGTGCATCTTGATGGATAGTCACCTTGCCTTGTCCCGGCACATTACGTTCCAGGCTTTTCACAATATTATTCTGCGCTACAGAAATCGTTGCAAAAGCGAAACATGCAACTAAAAGTAAACCAAGCTTTTTCATGAGTCAATATCTTTATATAACGGAAAATGGAAAGCTGAAAATGGAAAACAGTTATGCAGATACGACATGCAATCCATTTTCAACTTTCAGCTTTCAACTATTTAATTAAAGGCATCGATGATACCCTTGAAGTCAGAAACCTTCAAAGCAGCACCACCAATCAGACCGCCGTCAACATCCGGGTTGGCAAACAGTTCCTTTGCATTAGAAGGCTTACAGCTGCCACCATAAAGGATAGAGCAGTTGTCAGCAATTTCCTTACCATACTTTTCAGCAATCAAGGAACGGATGAAAGCGTGGATTTCCTGTGCTTGTTCTGCAGTAGCAGTCTTACCGGTACCGATAGCCCAAACCGGCTCGTAAGCCAAAATAATCTTAGAGAAATCTTCGGCAGACAAAGAGAATACAGAAGCCAGCTGAGCGGCTACCACTTCATTCTGCTTGTTTGCTTCGCGTTCTTCCAGTACCTCACCGATACAGAAAATCGGAGTCAGACCGTTAGCCAAAGCCAATTTTACTTTTTCTTCCAGAATAGCAACTGTTTCACCATAGTAAGCACGACGTTCAGAGTGACCCAGAATGACATATTTTGCACCAGTAGAAGCAACCATAGCAGCTGATACTTCGCCGGTATATGCGCCTGACTCCTTGTCTGCACAGTTTTCTGCACCTACACCAATCTTGGCAGCGTCTACCAAAGGAGTAACAGATGCCAGGTGGATAAACGGAGTACAGATGATTACATCACAGTTAGGCTTTTCGTTAGCCAATGTTTCATTCAGTTCTTTTGCAAGAGCAATACCCTCTTGGAGGGTTTTGTTCATTTTCCAGTTTCCTGCAACAATGTTTTTTCTCATTTTGTTTTATTATTAAAAGGGTTAATGTATTTACTATTTGACAATTTACTATTTACTATTTGATACTATTGTTGTCTGAGGCGTTGTTTCTCCCGGCGCCTTACGACTAAAATATCGACACAAAGCACCATCATCAGAGGAAGGATGAACCACAGCAACACATAGCCTATTGTTTGTAAGTCACTTTCCTGCTTCTGCTTGCCCAATTCCAACTTGTCCAGGCTATCGGTCAGCACATATTCATCAGGCAGCCGGTTGTCACTCCACTTATTCAAAATTGTTCCGTCCTTTACCAACAGCAAACCGGGATTTGAACGGATAATGGTCTTCAGCGTAATATCATCTGTCTGGCAGAAAGGGTATTCCGCTCCAGTCTTGTCACGCCACAATTCTATCTCGTCTTCCGGAGATGAAGTCAAGGCATAAAAGCCATAACCATGCTCCACACTGTAATCGTATATTTCATTGATAAGGTCGATGTTACTGTCGTCCGCTCCTTCTATCCGATGGGCAACCAGCAGAAACGTATATCCTTTATCCGACAGTACGCTGTCCGTTATATCTTCCCATGTATCCAGACTCATCATGGAAAAATCATGAATGGGAGGTTCATAACCTTTTTCCTTCAGTATCGTACGCGATTCTACAAACGTCCATGTACTGTCCGGATAGTTGTCCAATGTAAATTCCTGACGCTTTCCTCCTTTTTCCAAAATGAACCGGCTTTCAAACACACTTGGTTTAGCACCTTCCGGAATTTCCATGCCCGCCTTGATATTCGCTCCAATTCTGTAAGGTCGGAAATCAAGTATCGGCAAATTCTCCAGGCAATAGAAGGACAACGCAAACACAAATAGAAACGTATACATGGAAATCATCCACTCCATCTTCGGAGTAATGAAACGCACCAGTAAATCCTGCCACTTGAATACAGATACTGCCGCCACCAACAATACTACGTTCTTGCCGAAAGTCTGCCAATTGGTCAATATCCACGCATCACCGAAGCATCCGCAGTCGGATACCGGATTCGCCAAAGCCAGATAAAGTGTTAGCGGAGTCATTACAACCATCAGCAATAATGCCAATACAGATGCCACCTTCCGGCGTATACCCAAAAACAAGAAAACACCTACACTGAACTCTATGGCAGACAACGCTATCCCTACCAGCAAGGGCGCATAAGAAGGAAACCAGGAAATCATGCCGAAAGCCGTCAGGTAATCTTGAATTTTATAGAAGAAACCCAACGGATCAACAGCTTTCACAAATCCGGAAAATATGAACAAAGCCCCCAGCAGAAAACGGCAGAGGTTCACCCAAACTTTCCCGACAATATGTTTCTTGTCAATCTCCAAATTCAATCTTAATTAAGCCGAATACGGAATAGTTAATCATATCCATATAATTGGCATCAATACCTTCCGAAACCAAAGTCTCCCCGGACAAGCTTTCAATCTGTTTTGTCCGGTAAATCTTCATCAATATCAAATCCGTATACGAACTGATACGCATACTACGCCAAGCCTCATCATAATCATGATTTTTGGCAAGCATCAACTCCAAAGAGGTTTTGGCATATTTGTCATACAGCACCAATGCCTCTTCATTGGTCATATCGGCAGCTTCGGCATAACCAAGTTCCAACTGTATCAGCCCTACAATTCCATAGTTGACAATAGCTATGAATTCAGAACGGATGCCTTCGTCTACCAAAGTCACCCCTTTCGTTTCAATACTTCTGATACGGTTGGCTTTGATGAATATCTGATCTGTTACGGAAGACGGACGAAGAATGCGCCACGCCGGACCGTAATCATGAAGTTTCTTAGAGAACAAGTCACGGCAAACCGCAATGACATGTTCAAATTGTTGCTTGGTATCTTTCATTTCCTTTTTTCACAGTGCGCTGCAAAGATAGGAATAATTAAAGAAAAAGAAAAAGAGGGCACTCTAAAATCTATTAAAGTACCCTCTTCTATAGAGATTGTTTACGTTTTTATGAGCAGCGCAATACTTGTCCCGGTCTCAGGATTGTTTTACGCGTAATTCTGTTCAGTTTGCAAAGCTTGTCGATGGAGGTTCCCTGACGTGCTGCAATCCGTCCCAATGTGTCTCCCTTCTTTACCTTATAGAACAGACCTTCACCCGATGCCATGCTACGCGCCGTACCGGAAGAGCCTTTTGTCTTATGGAAAGTATAGGAATCAGCTACGATATCCTGCTTTTCAAAATCAAACATAAGCGCAGGATTGATGGGAATACCCAAGAAACGGGTTTCAAAGTGAAGGTGTGAACCGGTAGAACGTCCGGTATTTCCTCCCAATGCAATCGGTTCGCCGGCTTTTACCAACTGGTTTGTATCAACTAATTGTTTAGACAAGTGTCCGTAAACTGTTTCCAAGCCATTGTCGTGACGAATAACGACGTATTTGCCGTATCCACGACGACCTTGATTCTTGACAACGCGTACTTTTCCATCAAAAGCCGCACGGATTGTATCGCCTACATACACCTTGATATCCAAACCATAATGAGCTCTTCTTCTCCGGGGACGGTAACCGAATACATCTGTGATACGGGTATTGGGAGTAGGCATACAAAAACCGGTCAAATCAAATGTATAGCTCTCAGGCACAATCGCATTGCCATAGGCTTGTACGAATTCGTTGTTCCAGTTGGGATACAAATCCAAACCCGGATACAATGATTGTTCTGCACGTATCTGTTTTTGCAAAGCCAGTGAATCAACACTCTTAAGTTTT
>OHGK01001114.1_pt1 | contig 15177 bp, 19 predicted proteins | sample 1567671 | NCBI WGS metagenome assembly OHGK01 (sample SAMEA3879577, study PRJEB24766) | human gut metagenome | biome: human-associated habitat; feature: feces | place: USA | collected 1985/1987 | reverse complement strand
AAAAGAATCAATTAATATAAATCCAAAAGAATTTAAATTAAAGTGGTATGAAATTATAATTTCTAGAATTATAAGTATTTTTTCACCACTAATGTAGGAGGAAAAAATGGATTGGAATAAAGTCTTAGAATTTATATCAAATTTATGGAATAATATCTTCATAAAAGTTTTAGTTAGTACTTTAGTGTTTATTTTATTATGGTGGTTATCTACAATGATAGTAAATAAAACTAAAAAAAGAGCTTTAAAAAGAGGTAAAACTGACAAATTAATTACTATTGTAATTTTTAATTGCATCTTATGGGGAATTAGAATTTTTCTTGTCATTGTTTATGCAAGTGTTGTTGGTATTGATACTGCAGGATTAGCTGCTTTAGTGGCATCGGCAGGTGTAGCAATTGGCCTTGCTATTCAAGGGTCTTTGTCAAATTTAGCAGGTGGAATTGTACTTATCCTTACAAGACCATTCAAATTAGATGATTATATAGAGGCAAGTGGTGTGAGTGGTACTGTTGAAGAGATTAAAATATTTCATACAAATTTGGTTACACCAGATAATAAAGTTATAATGATACCCAATGGAGTTTTAGCTAATGATGTAATTACAAATTATTCTAGAAAAGAACTTCGTAGAGTTGATTTAGAATTTTCCATTTCTTATGATGATAATGTTAATACTGCAATTCATGTTATTGGAGAGGTTTGTTCTTCCCACAAGTTAGTGCTAAAAGATCCTGTACCTTTTGTAAAAGAGAGTGCACAAGCAGCCAGTTCTGTTACTATTGTTGCTAGAGTTTGGGTTAAAAATGAAGATTATTGGACTGTATATTATGACTTAAAAAAAGATATTCATAAGGCACTAGATGATAATAATATTACTATACCATATCAACAAATTGATATTCATACAAAATAATAAAATCTAAACCGATTCAATTCGGTTTAGATTTTTAAATTTTAAGGTTAAATTTAACATTTAGGTTTGGTTTTGTGATATAATAATAAAAAATGATATGACTAAAATAAAATAAGGAGTATAAAAATTATGAGTATAAAAGTAGACATTATTTCAGGATTTTTAGGTGCGGGAAAAACAACTTTAATTAAGCAACTTTTCAAAGCGGGATTTAGTGGCGAAAAAGTTGTATTGATTGAAAATGAATTTGGTGAAATAGGAATTGATGGTACTTTTTTAAAAGAGGCTGGAATTGATATTAAAGAAATCAATTCTGGATGTATTTGTTGTTCGCTTGTCGGTGATTTTTCAAAATCAATGGAAGAAGTAATTAATAAGTTCAATCCTGATAGAATTATTATTGAACCATCAGGTGTTGGAAAACTTTCAGATATCATCAAAGCAGTTGAAAATTTGCAATTAGGTTTAGTTTTAAATATTGTTGCTACTGTTGTTGATGGATCAAAGTGTAAAATTTATATGAAAAATTTTGGTGAATTTTTTAATAATCAAGTTGAAGATGCAAAATCAATAATTATCAGCAAAGTTGAAAATTTAGAGGATGAGAAAATTATAGAGGTTTATAATCTTTTAAAAAATAAAAATCCCCATGCCAATATCATTTTAGCAAATCTACCTCATACTGATGAAAAAAAATTGCTTGAAGTATTAGAAAAAAATGCTCTGATTACGGAACAAATGAAAGAAAATTTAGAACAGGAACATTGTTGCCATCACCATGATGAAGATTATGAACATTGTTGCCATCACCATGATGAGGAGCATGAATGTTGTTGTCATCACCATGATGAGGAGCATGAACATTGTTGCCAAGACTATGATGAGGAGCATGAACATTGTTGTCAAGACCATGATGAGGAGCATGAACATTGTTGCCATCACCATGATGAAAAGGGGCATCATCATGATGCCGATGAAATATTTGTTTCCTATGGTTTTGAGTCTGTAAGGGCTTATTCTAAAGAAGAACTTACCCATATTTTGGATGCATTGAAGGATGAAAATGTTTGTGGATTGGTTTTAAGGGCTAAAGGTATTTTGAGGGCCAGTGATAATGATAATTGGTATTATTTTGATTATGTTTCTGGTGATTATCAAATTAATGAGGGAAAAGAAGATTTTATTGGAAGATTTGTCGTAATTGGTTCAAAGCTTAATAAGGAAAATATCGAAAAAATTATTTTAATAAAGTAGGTGAAAATTGATGATGGAAATACCAATTTTTATAATCAATGGTTTTTTAGATTCTGGCAAAACAACTTTTATAGTTGATGCAATTGAAAAAGATGGTTTTGCCAAAAAAGGAAGAACTCTTGTCATCCAATGCGAAGAAGGTGAAATAGAAATTTCTCAAGAATTTGTTGATAAATACAATACGACTTTAATTAAAGTAGCAGAACAAGTGGATTTGACACCAGAATATTTCAGTGAATTAGCAACAAGATATTTGCCTGATAGAGTTATTTTAGAAATGAATTGTATGTGGAATATGAATGAAATATATTTTCCTGAAGGATATCGTATGGCACAAGCAATAACCTTTATTGATACGTCTACTTTTGAGGTGTATTATAACAATATGCGTCAAAAATTTAAAGATATGATTGAAGTTTCTGATTTGGTTGTTTTTAATAGATGCAGTGATTTAAATAAAATTACTCCCTATCAAACGGGTTTGAAATTAATGAATAGTAATGCACAGTTTATGATTATGGATGATAACGGAATTACTAAAAAAGCGTTTGAAGATCCGCTTCCATATGATTTGAATCAAGAGGTAATTACAATTAATGATGATGATTATGGAAGATGGTATATTGATACTTTTGAAAATCCAGAAAGGTACAAAGACAGAATTGTTGAATTTAATGCTCTTGTAACAATATCGAAAAAACTACCAAAAGGTAGTTTTATAGCAGGTAGATATGCAATGACTTGTTGTGCTGATGATGTACAATTATATGGACATTTATGTAAAGAATCGTTAGGAGTAAAAATTAAAAATAAATGTTGGGTTCATATTGTTGCAAGAATGACATTTGAATATTCAGATGAATATCAAGAAGAGGAAGGAATATTGTCTCCTATTTCAATAAAAGTCATTCCACCATTAAAAAATCCAATTTTGGATTTAAGATAATAAAATGGATTACATCAAAAATATTGAAAAAAAATGTGCTATTTGTGGTCATCAACATCACTATCAAAAATTGGTAGAGAACAATTCATTTGGAATGCGTGATTTAGATACTAGGCCACCAGGTATGATGCGTTCATTGATGCATTTGATGGTAGAAAAATGTCCTGTCTGTGGTTATGTAAATGAGGATATTAGCAAAAAATTAGATCATTTTCAAGAAAGTGAAATTCTTAATCAAACTTATCAACAAATTCTTCATGATAAAAATCTGAATTTTGCTTTAAAAAAATTTATGCTTATTAGTATGCTTTTAGAAACAAGAGATTATAAAAAAGCGGGAATAAGTTATTTAAGGGCTAGTTGGATGGCTGATGATAGCAAAAATTTTAAAGTAGCATTACAGATGAGAAGCAAAGCGATAAAGTATTTAGAATTATCGTTGAAAGTAGAAGATGATGAAAATGTTAGACTTATCATTGTTGATTTATATCGAAGAATTTCTATGTTTGATGAAGCGTTTGATTATGCAAAATATTTATATGATAATTTTGGAATGGAAAAATATAAAAAGAATATTTTAAGTTATCAAATGCAACTTTGTCTTGCAAAGGATGATTTAGATCATACAATTTTAGGAAATTATCATTTTAGTAAAGATAATGAAATAAAAGGTGACCTTGATGAACATTTTAGTAAGTAGTTGTTTATTAGGAATGAATTGTAAATATAATGGGAAAAATAATTTCAATGCAAAAGTAAAAGAATTAGAAAACTATCATCATTTCATAGCTGTATGCCCAGAAGTATTAGGAGGATTAGGAGTTCCTAGAATGCCTAGTGAAATTTTAGATAAAAAAGTAATAAATTGTAACAATATTGATGTTACTAAGGAATTTATTTTGGGAGCAAATGAAACTCTTTCGATTGCTATTCGTCATCATTGTCAATTAGCAATTTTGAAAAGTAATAGTCCTTCATGTGGATTTGGTCAAATATACGATGGAAGTTTTTCTTCAACTTTAGTAAATGGGAATGGAATAACTGCCGATTTATTATATAAAAATGGAATTGTAATTTTAAATGAGAACAATTTTTATGCAAATATTAAAAAAAATTAATATTATAAAAGGCCAAAAAGGCCTTTTTACTTTAATTATTGATAAATAAATTGAAAAAAATATAATTAAATGTTATAATAAAAAAGAAAGGATGCTATATAAGATGGAAACTTTTGTTAAGGGAAGAAATTTAAGTAATGACGAAAAAAGAATAAAACTTTCAGAAACTTTAAATAAGGCTCTTTATTTAGAGTCGATTGGTAAAAAAATTGAAGCTGAAAAATTATTTTTAAAATCTTGTAGGATATCAGAAAATCTATATCGGCAGACTTTTTCTAATAAAGATCGCATAAAGGTTGTTGAATGTTATATTAAAATTAGTGAATTTTATCAAAATAGTGAGTTAAGAATGGATTTTGTTCAGCGGTGGTATCAAAAAATTATTGGAGTCTTACAAGATTCTTCTAAAATTAATTCAAGTATGGATGAATTTAGATATTTGATGGAGTGGTATGTTAAAACTATTTACTTGATGTTTGATAATTGTGACTATAATCATATTATAATTACTTCAAAAAAGATGTTAGAAAAATCTAAATATTTATATAGAAAAACCAAGACCAATGAAGATTTTAAATTTATTATTTTATCTAAATTATTTTTGGCCAATGCATATTATGAAGAAAAAAAGTTAGTTAAAGCATATTATTATTACTATTTAGTAGCTAATCATATGGAAAAAGTATATCAAAAATTATTAGATGAAGGATTGAAAAATGATTTACTTTATGTATATCAAAAGTTATTTGATTTAACATCTAAGAAAGTTTTTAAGTTCATCAATCGAAAATGGAAAATTCGAATTTTAGAATTAAAGGAGACAAACAATGTTAAATAATAATATTTTTTTTCAATTATTGGAAAATGTTCCAGCTGATGAATTAGGTAAGAATTGGGAATTATTTCAAATAATTGCAATTTTTTTAGGAATTATTCCTTGGATTATCTTAATTGTTTATTTAGTTTTTTTTCGTAGATATCGCATACGATATTTTGTTGATAATCAATTGGTTCATGTTTGTTATTACAAGAAAAAAGCTATTATTTTAGATTATTCTTATCAAAATTTAAATAAATGGTATATAGATGAAGATTGTACGATTGTATTTGAGGATGAAGTAATGCCAAACAAAAATATTAAACTTTTTACAAAAAATAATTTATAGAAAGGTATTTTTATGCATAATTATAAAAAATCATTCATAGGAGCTTATTACATTATTGTAGGGGCTATTTTTGCTTTTATTGTTTGGCCTTTTGGCAAGGAACTCATTGATATCATTGTTAAAATGTTAGGAATAATTTTAATAATTATTGGAGGTTTTTCCCTTTTCATTTATAATCATACTAAAAAAGTTGGAACTTTTGTAAATATGACTTTTTTATATGATGGAATTTTTAAAATACTGTTTGGTCTTGCTATTTTATTTATTCCTATTGGGTTAATATCATTTATTTTAGGAATTGTTTTTTTAATTTATACAGTAATCATTGCTATTATGGAGAAAAATCTATTGGATTTATTTGGTAAATCATTATATAAATTAATGATTGCTTTTATGTTAATTTTCTGTGGAATTGAAAATATTGGAATATGGATTTTACGAGTGATTGATATTGTAATTATACTATATGGCTTCATTTTATTGATTGTTGCTAGTAAAGAGAATAGTAAAATGGATGGTACATCAAAAGATGATAAATTAATTGATGTTGAATTTGAAGAATCAAAAGATGAAGAATAAAAAATTTATTTTTTATATTGAGATAACTACAGCATGTAATTTAAATTGTCATTTTTGTCCTTCATCAAATGATAGTACACATCAATTTATGCCTTTAGATCAGTTTAAAAAACTTGTTGATAAAATTGAAAAATATGTTGATTTAATTTATTTTCATGTTTTAGGTGAACCCACTTTACACAATCATTTTTTACAAATACTAGAATATTGTGAAAACAAAAAACTTAATTTTGCCATAACAACGAATGGAATATTAATTCATCAGTATAGTAATTCATTAATGAAGTATCATTATTTAAAAAAAATTAATATTTCTTTACAATGTCTAATTCAATTTAATGATGTTGAAAGGGAAAACTATATTCATAATTTGAATAGTTTTTTATTAAAAAGAGAGCAAGAAAAAAGTTTAGTTGCGATAAATTTGCGCTTATGGAATAATAAAGACAATGTAGAAACGAAAAATTTAAACCAAAACATATTAGAAGTATATAAAGAAAAGGCGAAAACAAGTAAAAATATTCATATTTCAGAGGCTGATGAATTTATATGGCCATCATTGGACCATTCATATAATACGAATTTAACTAGATGTCTTGGTGGCAAAAAACAATTTGCTATTTTAAATGATGGATCGCTTTGTTTGTGCTGTCTCGATTATAAAGGAAGCACTAAAATTGGCAATCTATTTATTGATGATTTTTCTACATTGTTACAAAATAGTAACTATTTAGAAGCAATATCAGGGTTTAATAAACGAAAACCGTATTTTGAATTGTGTAAAAAATGTACATATCGAAATCGTTTTAAATAAAAGAATCGAGGTGACTTATGAAACTTCAAATAGATGAAATTCCCAATTTAGAGGAAACGGAAATTCTCATAAAATGTCGGGAGATTGATAGTAAGATAACTAAGATTAGTAATTATATTCATACAAGTTATATAACTGTCAATGGAAAATTAGATGGTGAAATCTATGTTTTAAATTTAGATGACATTTATTATTTTGAAGCTGTCGAAAATAGAGTTTTTGCGTATGTTGAAAAAAATGTATATGAAGTAAATTATAAACTTCAAGAGTTATCAGAAATGTTATCGAGGACATCCTTTATTCAAATTGCAAGAACAATTATTTTAAATATTAATAAAATTGAAAAAGTAAGTACACTTGTTAATGGTAGAATTAGTGCAGTATTAGTGAATAGTGAAAGAATGATTATAACTCGTGTTTATGCTCATGCTTTCAAACAAAAATTAAATGGGTAGGAGGGTATAGAATGAAACACAAGAAAAAGTTACATATGAAAAAACATATTACGAATTACTTTATAATGTTCTTAACAATTTTTGCCATTATTACTATTATATTTGCCACTATTTCTGAATACATTTATCAAGATACTGGATTTGCTAAAAATTTATTAATTTTAGGGATTGTTTGTGCTCTTGCAAGTTTTTTACTATCCGTTTTCTTTAGAATAAATAATATCACAATTGTGGTACAAGTTATAATCGTATATTTATTTTTATCATTCATTATATTGATAGTTGGATATTATCTATATATCTATGATTTTGTATATAATGTTAAATTGTTGATATCAACCATTATATCTTTGCTTATTGGGCTTATTATTATTATTGTCATCTCTATTATAAGAGTCAAAAATAGCAATGACTCCTTGAATAAAAATTTAAAAAATTTTAAGGAGCGCGATCGATAATGAGAAAAATTAGTAAAATAGTTGTTATTTTGGTTATAATATTGATGGGGTTATTTGTTCATATAAAAAATTCAGATAAAGGCATATTTGCGGAAACAGATAGTGTTGAATTTAAAAATTTTGAATTTAAGATAGCAAAAATTCGTGATAGAGGCAAAATGAAAGTGGAACTTACGCTGAGTTGGGATACAAAAGAAGTAATCATTATTGAACAAATTACATCTAGAATTTTTGGTTTAGAACAAATATCGCAAAATATAGAATATCATCAATCTGATAATAAAGATTTGCAACATTATGAAATCAATTATACTATCCAAAATTGGCAAACTGGAACATTGGAATTGGAGATAAAATATAAAAATTTTGAAGAGATTAGCGAAGTGAATACTAAAAAGTTTTATATTCCTGGTGGCAAATGGTTAAAAGAAGAAGTGAGTTGGGGAGTATCATTGATATTTGGTTTTCTAACTACCGTTTGTGTGGGAATAGGTACTTTTATTATTATTGAAAATAGTAAAAAAGGTTATGATGATTCTGATAGTGATGAATAATTAAAGGAGGATGCAATTATGTTTTGGGCATATTTAGAGGATTTTTACGATGTTAAGATTATTCTTTCAAATAAAATTTCTATTAGTGATAAATTCATATATGCCAAAACGGATAAGAAAAATATAGTATTAAATATAGAACATGTAGAAATGAAAGAAGAGTATCAACATCTATATTTGAAAAGTAGTGAGGAATTAGAACCTCATATAGATACATATATTGAAATTTTAGATGTTGGCAGAGAATTTTTATATTTAGGTAAAATTACTAGATCACCATTTTTTGATAAAAAATATTATTTTGATGGTTGGTTGGGTTTTAAATATGATAAATCAAAAACAATTTTTAGAATTTGGTCACCTGTTGTAAAAGAAATAAATGTTATTGTCGAAAATAATACATATAAACTATATTATTTAAATCATGGTTTATGGGAAACGACCATTCCTCGTGATTTGGATGGTTGCAAATATTATTATGAATTTAGAATTAATGAAGAATTTGAAAAAACTTTAGATCCGTATGCAATTTCTAGCAATGCTAATCATGAATTTAACTATGTGATTGATAAAAATAAGACATACAAGATGAAATATGATTATTATCAAAACAATAATCTTTCTAAATTTGATAGTTGTATATATGAGTTAAATATTAGAGATGCAACAATAAAAACGAATGCTATAAATAAGGGAACATATGAGGCTTTAAGCCATTCTCTTCATCAAGATTATGGATTAGGTTATCTAAAAAATATACCAATCACACATATTCAATTCTTGCCAATATTTGCTTTTGGTGGTGTTGATGAGAATAACAAAGATTCTAAAGATGTCAATTTTAAGTATAATTGGGGATACAATCCCATGCAATATATGGTACCGAGTGGATTTTTTAGTACTCAACCCAATGATGCTTATCAACGAATAAATGAATTAAAGCAATTGATTGATACCATTCATTCAATTGGTTTTGGTGTGAATATGGATGTTGTTTTTAACCACGTTTTTGATAGTAATTGGTTTCCGTTAGAAAAATTGGTTCCTGGATATACTTTTAGGACAGATAAATTAGGTTTTTTAACTAATGCATCATGGTGTGGCAATGATCTTTGTACAAATCATCTTATGGTTAGAAAATTAATTGTGGATAGTATTGAGTTCTTTCAAACTTTTTACAAGATTGATGGATTTCGTTTTGACTTAATGGGATTAATTGATCTTGATACAATGAAGTTAATTGTCAATAAAACAAAAGTTATAAATTCTCAAACTATGATTTATGGCGAAGGTTGGAATATGGATGTTGATGTAGAGCCTAGTCAAAGATCCAATTTAGATAATGCCAATAAAATTCCTATGATTTCCTTTTTTAATGATTATTTTCGTAATAAATTAAGAGGAATTGATGCCAATAGTGGATATATAATGGGGGAGAGTTTATCAAAAAATGAAATCTTTAAATTAATAAAGGGTTACTATTATAATAATCGAAAATTTGTTATGGTCAATCAGTCTATTAATTATGTGGAATGCCATGATAATTATACTTTATATGATTTAATTAGAATGAAAAAACCACAGTATGCTTCAAATCAAATAATAGATTACATCAAATTATCATTAGGATTGGTTATTTTATCAGCAGGAATTCCTTTTATTCATGCGGGAGAAGAATTATTTAGGAGTAAAAATTTTATTGATAATTCATATAATGAAAGTGATGATATCAATGGAATTGATTGGTTTAGTTCTTTAAACGTAAGTGAAACCTTAAAAGATTTGCTGATTTTAAGAAGAAAAATGTTTGCTTTAACATGTTGTGAAGTAGTTGATATGGATAAATATATGAAATTAGATGCATCGTTTGCTTTACCACAAATTAGATTTTTGACTAAAAATGGTGAAGTATATCAAATGATTCTTTCTAATAATTATGAAAAACATACAAAGTTTTTAGCACCAGGAAGTATTTTGGTTTTTGATGGAACTAGAATTGTTGAAAAAGCCGTTCAAAGTTATACTATTGATAAACCAAGTATCACAATTTTTAAAAAATAATAAAAATGAAAGTAAGAGTATTAAAAAATAAGGAGTATTGAATAATGTTTTGTTTAAAATATATAGATCCAATTACAAATTGGCTAGGATTGGAAGAAATTCTTGGTGAAATATCAATTTGGTCTATTATGGTAAGATTTATCTTAGCTTTTTTGTGTTCAGGTTTAATCGGGATGGAAAGAGCTAGAAGAAGGCATGCGGCAGGTTTTAGAACATATATTTTAGTCTGCATTGGTTCAATGATTGCCATTTTTACCAATCAATATATTTTTGAAGTTTATGGTACAGGAGATGTTGGTAGATTAGGCGCTCAAGTCATAAGCGGTATTGGTTTTTTGGGAGCTGGTACAATTTTAGTTACTTCAAGAAGCCAAATCAAAGGGCTTACAACTGCAGCAGGTTTATGGGTTTCTGCTTGTATTGGTCTTGCTATTGGAATTGGTTTTTATACTGTTGCAATTATAGGCACCATTTTTGCTTTGATTGCCTTTGTTGCTTTACCTAAATTAGAAAAAATTCTTACTAAAGGTTCTAATACAATTGAACTTCACGTTGAACTTTATGCAAGAGAACATTTAAAAAGTTTGATAGATTATATTAGAGCACAAGGTGGAAAAATTAATTTGGTGGATTACAATAGTTCATACGCTAATTCGGGACTAAGTGTTTATACCATCAATATGGTTTCATGGGGTAAAAATCCAAGTTTAATAATCAAGGATATATTAAATTTAGATTATGTAAATTTTGTAGAAATATTGTTATAAGGAGTAATGAGATGAAATATAAAGCATTTGATCATGGTGTAAATATTATTACACTTGAAAAGAATCATCAAAAAATGGCTATGACCTGTGCATGGGCAATGCAAGTTGACTATGATAAAATTTTATGTTTACTTGGTTCACAAAGTATCACTGGTAACACAATTAAAAAAGGTGACTACATAGGTATTAGTGTTTTAGGAATTAGTCAAAAAGAAATTGCTGAGGCAATCGGTGATTGTCATAGTAATGAGGTGGATAAATTTGCAACTTATCATTTTGAAAATTATTTAGATGTAATGGTTTTAAAAGATTCACCCATTGTTTTGAAATGCAGAGTATCTGATGTTATTTCGCTTGAAGGAATTGAAGAAGATCATTTAATATATGCTCAAATTATATCTTCATTAGAACAAAAAAAAGAAAGATATTTGCATATGAGTGATTATGATGGGTAGTGGTTGTATTAAAAATTGCCAAAGTTTAAAAATGAACGCTACAATTAAATATAAAAAAAGTTAACTTCTATCTTACTTTGAAGAAGTTAACTTTTTTCTTTTTCTTTATTGTTCATTTCGATTGTATAATTGATCAATTTGAATAATGGCAAAATAGTTTTCGTCTATTTTCTTAATCTCGCTAATAATTAATTCTCTTAATTCTTTTTTTGTACAACTAAATTTTATAGGCATTGCTACATCAAAAACTAGATTAGTATGAGTTTCACCATATACCACTCTAAAATCATGGATTGATAAATCAGGACTAATATCCTTAACAATATGTAATATTTTTTCTTTTAATTCATTGGTTTGAGGATTTTTAATATCAACAGGATCCATATGAATAGTTAAATCAATGCCTAATTCATTTCTAAATTCTCTTTCAATATTATCAATAATATCGTGACTAGTTACAATATCTTCATCACTGGGTACCTCAGCATGAACAGTAGCAAAAGTGGTACAATTTCCATAATGATGAATAACTAAATCGTGAATGCCAATTATCCCAGAATGACTTAGGATTTTTTTAGTAATCGCATCAATTTCATCTTGACTAGGTTTAGTACCTATTAAAGGATTGACTGTTTCAAAAACCATCTTTAAGCCTGATATGGTAATGAAAATAGCAACAACAATTCCTAAAATACTATCTATTGGTTGCCAAGAAGTAAGTTTAAATAAGATTAAACCGATGATAACAGCAGTCGTTGATATGCAATCGTTTAAACTATCTTTAGAACTGGCAACAAGTGCCTCAGAGTTAATCGCTTTGGCCATTTTGCGATAAAAAATAGATTGCCAAAGTTTTATTAGTATGGAAATAATCATTACTATAATGACGATAATAGAAATATTTTGGGTAACATCTTGATGAATTAATTTAGTAATAGATTCTTTACCAAGACTAAAACCAATAATAAGTATGAAAAAAGAAATAATAAGACCTGTTATATATTCAATTCTTTCGTGTCCAAAAGGATGATCTTCATCAGCTGGAACACTAGATAACTTAAAGCCAATCAAAGTGATAACAGAAGAACCAGCATCGGTTAAATTATTTATTCCATCTGCAAGAATAGAAAGACTAGCGGTAAGAATACCAAGAATAATTTTCATACTACATAAAATTAAGTTACTTATAATACCTACAATTCCTGATAAAGTACCATATCTACTACGAACTTTGGAATCATGTATTTTTTGATAATCTTTAATAAATAATTTTACTAATAATTTTTGCATACTGACCTTCAATTATAATAAATGAATATTTTCTTGTGCTAATTTTTTTAATTCTTCTTCATCCCAAATTGATGATTGAACCTCACCAATATGTTGTTTTTTTAGAAAAAACATACATAGTCGTGATTGTCCAATTCCACCTCCTATTGTAAGGGGAATTGTTTTTTCAATGACACTTTTGACATAAGGATTTGTTAATTTAAAATCTTCGTTCTTTGCTTTTAATTGTTTAATAATAGATGTATCATCAACACGAATTCCCATAGAAGAAAGTTCAAAAGCATGACCTAAGACATCATACCATAATATAATATCACCATTTAGCAACCAATCATCATAATCGGCAGCACGACCATCATGAGGTTTGCCATCTTCTAAATTCCAACCTATTTGATAAATAAAAACAGCCTTATGTTGTTTGGTAATTTCATCTTCGCGTTCTTTTCTACTCAATGTTGGAAATTGTTTTTCTAATTCTTTTGTGGAAATGAAGAAAATTTCAGATGGAAGTTCTGTTGCTAATTCGGGATATCGATTAGCAACTTTGTAACTCAAAAGTTTTATTACATTGTAAATTGTTTGAACCGTCTTTTTTAAATAATCTAAGTTGCGTTCCTCTTGCGTAATTATTTTTTCCCAGTCCCATTGATCTACATATATAGAATGAAGATGATCCAGTTCTTCATCACGTCTAATAGCATTCATATCAGTATATAGACCACAACCTGTTTTAAAACCATATTTAGAAGAGCCATTCTTTTCCATTTTGCTAAAGATTGTACAATTTCAACATTCTTTTTTAAATAAAGAACATCAAAATGAACTGGTCTTTCGAAGCCATTTAGATTATCATTTAATCCACTTTCGGGAACAACCATTAAAGGTGCTGATACTCTTATTAAATTTAAAGCTTCACTAAAATCTCTTTCAAAATTATCCTTAATAAATTTAATTGCAATTTCTGTTTCTAATAAATTTAATTTTGTTTGGTAATTAGCCATAATTTCACCTCTTATGTATCGATATTATATCATATTTTTATAAAGTTATGTCAATTTAGTGCATTCTTTTATCAAAATCCTTAAAATTATGATATAATAATAAAATAGAGGTGAATTATGATATATCGTAAATTTGATAAATTAGATATAAAAACATCATTGTTGGGTTTTGGATGTATGAGATTTCCTACACTAAAAGATGGTAAAATAGATGAAACGAAAGCTGAACAAATGATTGATTTGGCAATTAAAAATGGTGTAAATTATATTGATACTGCATATCCTTATCATAATGGTGATTCTGAACCTTTTTTGGGTAAAATTCTTAATAAATATCCTCGTAATAGTTATTTTCTAGCCACTAAATTACCTATTTGGGCTATTGAGAATAAAGATGATGTGTATCGTATTTTTGATGAGCAATTACAGCGTTTAGAAACTGAATATATTGATTTTTATCTTTTACACGCTATGAATAAAGATTATTTTGCAAAAGTCAAAGAATTAGGAATTATTGAAATTTGTGAAGAATTTAGAAAAGAAGGAAAAATTAAATATTTGGGTTTTTCTTTTCATGATTCATATGAAGTTTTTGATGAAATTTTAAATCATTATCATTGGGATTTTTGCCAAATTCAATTCAATTATATGGATACTGAAATTCAAGCTGGTTTAAAAGGCTATGAACTTGCAAAAGCAAAAGACATTCCACTAATTGTGATGGAACCGATTAAAGGAGGACTTTTAGCAAAATTGCCAAAAGAGATTAGTATGATGTTTTCTCAAAATGGCAATCGTAAATCAGATTCATCCTATGCCTTAAGATATATAGCAAGCTTTGATCATGTTAAAGTTATTTTAAGCGGTATGTCAACACTTGAGCAAGTTGAAGATAATTTAGACACTTTTAATAATTATACTGAATTGTCAAAAGAAGAACATATAACTATTGAAAAAGTGGTTAATAGTTTAAAAAGTCGTCTTAAAAATGGATGTACTGGCTGTAGGTATTGTATGCCCTGTCCATATGGAGTAGATATTCCTAATAATTTTGCCATTTGGAACCAATTTGGGATGTACGATAATAAAGAAATTTTTGAAAATAGAATGATACAAAATATTAAGAATGGAAAATTTATTGATAAATGTGTGAAGTGTGGCAAATGTGAAAAACGATGTCCACAACATTTGTCAATTAGAAAAGACTTTGAAAGATTATTCGTAGATTATAATGATATTAAATCTAATAGTTAATGAGGCACGAATTTAAATAATAGAGGAAATTTATGAAAAATTATTTTATCGTTAATCCGATTGCGGGGGAGGGCAAAGGACTAGAAGTT
>OHGK01001113.1_pt1 | contig 15181 bp, 7 predicted proteins | sample 1567671 | NCBI WGS metagenome assembly OHGK01 (sample SAMEA3879577, study PRJEB24766) | human gut metagenome | biome: human-associated habitat; feature: feces | place: USA | collected 1985/1987 | reverse complement strand
TCAAGGGTGCCAAGACTATCCTGTGGAACGGTCCTGCCGGTGTATTCGAATTCGACAACTTCGCAGGTGGTTCTAAAGCAATCGCTGAAGCAATCGCTGAAGCTACTAAAGAAGGTGCCTTCTCTCTGATCGGTGGTGGTGATTCTGTAGCTTGTATCAACAAGTTCGGTATGGCTGACCAGGTATCTTACATCTCTACAGGTGGTGGTGCTTTGCTGGAAGCTATCGAAGGAAAGATCCTGCCGGGTATCGCAGCTATCCGTGGCGACAAATAAGCATGAACAAATCATTCATAGCATAAATAAAAAAGGAGGCGAATGCCTCCTTTTTTATTTTATCCGCTCCTGCCACCATCTGTTACTCATCGATAAAAAGCGATTTACACGTTGGATAAATACATTAAATTATTATCTTTGTGAAAATACAACTTATTCCTTACACTTATGAACGGCAGAGACCTGAAAGACAGATACATCAACCCTTATACCGACTTCGGTTTCAAGAAGCTTTTCGGTACGGAAATAAATAAGGAACTCCTTATCAGTTTCATCAATAGCCTGTTGCACGGGAAAGAGGTCATCACAAACCTGACTTACCTCAATACTGAACACTTGGGCACCAGCGAAGCTGACCGCAAAGCGGTGTTCGATGTCTATTGCGAAAACGAGAAGGGTGAAAAGATATTGGTGGAAATGCAACGTGGCCTGCAACAATATTTCAAGGACCGCAGCATCTATTACGCCACCTTCCCTATCCGTGAACAGGCTCAGCGCGGAGACTGGGACTACCAGTTGAAAGGTATCTACATCATCGGTATTCTGAACTTCACTTTCGACGAGAAGGATGACAACTATTTTCACCACGAAGTCCAACTACTGGATAACCATACCAAAGAAGTCTTCTACGACAAACTGACCTTCATCTACCTGGAAATGCCCAAATTCAACAAAACCGAAGACGAACTTCATACTATGTTCGAGAAATGGCTCTTCGTCCTCCGGAACCTGTCACGCCTGATGGAGCGCCCCAAGGCCTTGCAGGAACGTGTCTTTACCCGTCTTTTCGAAGCCGCTGAAATCGCCAAGTTCACGAAAGTGGAATACGAAGCCTACGAGGACAGCCTGAAGGCTTACCGTGATTGGAAAAATATGATTGATACGGCCATGATGATTGCCAAGAAAGAAGGTCATGAAGAAGGTCGTCAAGAAGGACGAGAAATCGGTCGGAAAGAAGGTCGGAAAGAAGGTTTGAAAGAAGGTCGGGAAGAAGGTCTGAAAGAAGGTCGGGAAGAAGGTCTGAAAGAAGGTCTGAAAGAAGGTCTGAAAGAGAAAGCCATCGAAACTGCACGGCGGATGAAAACCAAAGGCTACCCTATCGAAGAAATCATGCTCCTCACCGACTTGTCGGAAGAAGAGATAACCCAGCTACTATAATTGATAATCAACTGACCACCCCATGAGGATGCACCGCGCACCCTCATGGAGCATGATTAGTCATAAGACCAAATGGGTAATTTTTCGACGAGTAGACTCGTATTATACCGACTTTTATGGGAACTGTCCAAGATTTTGTGTAAATGGAAACAGGATTCAGCTGTAAGTTTGTCCTTATAGGCTCATTCTCTGTATAATTAAAAATGTCAAGTTCTAAATCAAAAATTCATCTTACATAAGAAGAAATTTGACGAACCCTTCTGATTCATATTTCAACTCCACCAGCAAACTATTCCGATACTTCTTTTACTACCAGAGTATGGTTATGGGCATCCTTCCATTCTGCCAGAAGGGCATACAGTTCCTTGTAATTAGACGGAGTCTGCAACTGACGGCCTACTCGAATCGTGCGGATTACTTTCACACCATCCTGCATCACCTCGTAATTGAATGAAACTTTTCCACAGGCATTGCTGACCTCCTTATCGGCACGTCCGGTCCATTTCATCCCTTCAGGCAGATGAACAAATGTTTCCAGCGTACAATCCACCGTTCTCGGCAAAAGAATATTTTCAGGAATTGACGTATTGGCGGCATACGCATAAAGCGTGCGGACCGGTGCCGGGTCTGGCAGAGTAACCACTCCCCATCCTTCTGCAGGCTGCCGCCACTTTTTCTCGTCCACCTTCAGCGTATCGATCTGTCGCACCTCTTTGGCACCCAGATAAGCTTCCATAATCAGCGGTTTACCTTCCAGGTTGGTCAGTGTCAGGAAGGGTTGCAGACAAGCTTCTTGAGTGCCTGTCAGTGCAACCTTCTCGGGCATCAGTTTACTTTGAGCTACCAGCGATACGATGGTAGCCAACCCCTGATTATCCATTGTCGACGGATGCAAAGCACAAACGGCTACTTCCGCTTCCAGTCCAGCCGCCTGCTGCAAGGTGACATCCAGATTCACCAGTTCTGCCAGCGTTCCGTATGCCGAACGAATGACTTCCGATGCGGGACGTAACCGATAACCGGCCTCCTGCAAAGATACACCGCAATAACCTAAGCGATACAATCGGGTCATGTATGCAAAAATACAAAGTCACTCAGATTCGGTGAAGAAATCCATGTTTTCCATGTCTGAAACATACATTTCTGATTCGCGGAATGTATGTCCACTGCATGGAAAACATACGTTCTACATCCGATGAATCCAATCCTCAAGAGAACATATCCATCTTCACAGCATGCATCTACAAAAAAAATGAGCCTTCCACTTCACCAAGCAGAAGACTCATTCATATCAAATCAAAAAATGTCACCCATCACAGTACCCTACGGTAAAGTACGGGTCAATAGAAACAATCAGATTATTTTTTCTTCAATTCATTGGTGAATGAATACGGGAAGTCCGCATCGTTCACCCCACGCTGCATGTTCGGACGGTCTGTCATTTCACATTCCATACGTCCACCGTTCCGCAAGGTCTCGAAATCAATGTAATTCTTTGTACTTTCCTGACCGTTGATTTGAAGCTTGTTCAGGTAAATGTTGGTATCCGAGTTGGCCGGAGCTTCAATAACCATCGATTTACCGTTCTCGAAATGCAGAGTGGCTTTCTTGAAGAGCGGAGCGCCCAACACATACTGGTCGGATGCCGGACAAACCGGATAGAAGCCCATGGCAGAGAATACATACCAGGCAGATGTCTGTCCGTTATCCTCGTCACCGCAATAGCCGTCCGGAGTCGGAGTGTACATCCGGTTCATTACCTGACGGAGCCAGTACTGGGCCTTCCACGGCTGACCGGCATAGTTATACAGGTAAATCATGTGCTGGATAGGCTGGTTGCCGTGCGCATAGTTACCCATGTTCATCACTGTCATTTCACGGATTTCATGGATCACGAAACCGTAATAACTGTCATCGAACAAAGGTGGTACATTGAAAACAGAATCCATCATCTGTACGAAAGTCTCCTTACCACCCATCAAGTCGATAAGTCCTTGCGGGTCGTGGAAGACAGACCAGGTATAATGCCAGCTGTTACCTTCCGTAAAGGCATCGCCCCACTTCAGCGGAGAGAAAGGTTTCATAAACGTACCGTCCTCGTTCTTTCCGCGCATCAGCTTGGTCTCAGGGTCGAACAGGTTCTTGTAGTTCATGGCACGCTTCGCAAACAGATTGATTTCCTTCTTCGGACGGTCCAGTTTCTTGGCCAGCTGATACAGACACCAGTCATCGTATGCATATTCCAGGGTACGTGCCGCATTTTCGTTGATTTTCACATCGTAAGGTACATAACCCAACTTGTTGTAATATTCATAACCCAGACGACCGGAAGAACTAACCGTAGGATGAACACCGTTTACGGCAGCCATCAGACCCTCCCACATGGTCTTGGTGTCGTCTACACAGACTCCTTTCAGATAAGCATCGGCCAATACAGAAGCTGTATTGTTACCCACCATACATCCGCGATGACCGGGACTTGACCATTCCGGATAGAAACCGCTTTCACGGTAAGCATTCAGGAAGCTTTCCTGCATTTCCTTATTTACTGACGGATAGAACAGATTCAATAACGGGAACAGACAACGGAATGTGTCCCATACACCGGTACCGGTATAGTAATATCCCGGCAATACCTGACCATTGTTCGGACTGTAGTGAACCACCTGACCGTTCGCGTCGATTTCATAGAATTTATGAGGGAACAGCAAAGAACGGTACAGACAGGTATAAAATACACGGTACTGATCCAGTGTTCCTCCCTCGACTTCGATACGGCTCAGCACATCGTTCCAGGTATCCTTACCTTTCTGTGCCAATGTTTCCAGATTGTCATTACCCAACTCTTTCAGATTCAGTTCTGCCTGTTCCAGACTGATGAATGAAGAAGCTACACGGGCATGTACCTTTTCACCCTTGGCTGTCTTGAAACCGATAACGGCACCGGTATGGTTGCCAGTCTGTTCCAATACCTTTTCGTGTAAGGTAGAATCAGAAAAAGTTGCCTGATAAGTGAACGGTTTATCAAACACTACCACGAAATAGTTCTTATAGTTGTCGGGCACACCACCACTGTTCTTGGTAGAATAACCTACAATTTTGTTTTCCTGAGGGATAACCGTGATGGAAGACCCCTTGTCGAACGCATCGATGACCACATAAGAATCTTCTGTTTCAGGGAAAGTGAAACGGAACATGGCCGCACGGTCTGTAGGAACCATTTCGGTCACTATATCATAATCGGCCAGATATACCTTATAATAATACGGATGTGCTTCCTCTCCTTTATGAGAGAACCAGCTGGCACGTTTGTTCTCATCAAATTCCGGTTTTCCTACTACCGGCATCAACGAGAACTGCCCGAAATCGTTAATCCACGGACTCGGCTGGTGAGTCTGTTTGAACCCACGGATTTTGGTAGCCGTGTACATATACTGCCAGCCATCGCCCATCTTACCTGTCTGGGGAGTCCAGAAATTCATTCCCCATGGCATGGCTATGACCGGATACGTATTTCCTGTAGACAACTCAAAAGTCGACTCGGTACCCATCATCGGATTGACATACTGGGTGTAATCCTTTGCCGCCTTCACCCAAAGAGCCAAAGACAGCAAACATGCTAACATGAATAATTTTTTCATAGCGTCTATTGTTTATTTAATTGAATTCCATTCAGTCGGCTGGTCGGTCATTTCGAAAACCAAGGTACCGCCTTGCACCAGTTCCTGGTGTGTAAAGAAAGGTTTCTCCAAAGCTTTTCCGTTCAGTAGAGCCGATTTCACATACTTGTTCTTCAAAGAATTGTTCTTAGCCTGAATCCGGAAGTCCTTACCGTTCGGCAGATGAATCGTCACCTCATCGAAGAGCGGACGCCCGATGGAATAAACCGGATTACCCGGACATACCTGATAGAATCCCATAGCATTCAAGATATACCAGGAAGACATCTGTCCGCAATCTTCATTTCCGGAAAGCCCATTCGGGTCATTGAAATAGAGTGTCTGCAACACCTTATCTACCAATTCCTGAGTCTTCGACGGATAGCCCGCATAATTATAGAAATGCGTGATGTGGTGACTTGGTTCGTTACCATGTGCATACTGACCGATCAGTCCGGAAATATCCGCAGAAACTTCTTCTCCTTCCAGTTTTGCATCGGTTGTAAAGAGTTCATCCAACTTACGCACAAACTCATCACGTCCACCTACCAGTTCCATCAACCCTTCCGGATCGTGCGGAACAAACCAACTCCATTGCCAGGCATTTCCTTCGCAATAGTCATCGTTCCGGTGATTGGAAGCGTTCGGATTGAACGGTTCACGCCACTTCCGCTGTGAATCGAGTCCGCGCATGAACCCGGTCTGCTTGTCATAATAAGTCTGATAACCTTTGGCAAAATTCTGATACTTCTGATAATTGGCAGAATCGCCCAACTCTTTAGCCAGAACAGCGATACACCAGTCATCGTAAGCATACTCCAATGCCTTGGCCACCGCTTCGTTATCCTTGTCGCAAGGTACATAGCCGATTGTGTTCTTGTAATAACGGGCTTTCGGCATGACATACGGAATCATCCAGTCCGGACATTTGATACCTGTGGTATCGTATTCTGCTGCCCGAAGCGAAGCCTTGTAAGCTTTTTGTACATCGAAATTCCGGTAACCTTTGGTATAGGCATCCGCAATCAGCGAAACAGCGTGATAACCAATCATGGTACCTGTATAATTGGAAGCCATATCCCATTTCGGGAAGATACCTCCTTCTTCGCTCTTCTTAATCAACGAACGGATAAAGGCCTCATTCAGTTCCGGACGAATAATGGAAAGCAACGGATGAACGGCACGGAAGGTATCCCACAACGAGAAGATGGTATAATACTCTTCTCCAGGTTCTACCTGATGAATCTGATGGTCCATACCAAAGTAACGTCCATCGACATCTGTAAATACCGTCGGTGCAATCATGGCATGGTACATACCGGTATAGAAGATGGTCCGATGGTCATCCAAGGTTGTCTTCACATCAATGGCAGCCAGTTCCTTATTCCAAGCCTCATGAGCCGCCTGCCGTACCTTATCAAAATTCCAGTCAGGAATTTCGGTTTCCACATTGGCCTTTGCACCTGCCGCGTCTACAGAAGACAGACCAACTTTTACCAACACCTGTTCATCGGCTTGGGTACGGTCAAAACGGAGCAAAGCCTTCATCTGCGGCAAAAGTTCACCTCCTTTGTCCAACGCAGCCGAATCGGTCACTAATGTATGGGTAGTGAAAGGCTTCGAGAACTGCATATAGAAATAAATCGGCTGGTCGAATGCCCAGTAAATAGTCCGCTTATGGCCTTGGATAGTAGAATCGTTCAGGATTTCAATCACCATATCCCGATTAATCTGCCGCTGGAGGCTATAATCCAAATCGAGGATAAAACCGGCTTCGGTACTTTCCGGGAAGGTATAACGATGAATAGCGGCACGAGTAGTCGAGGTCAGTTCCGCCTGTACCTGATAACGGTCCAGAAATACGGAATAATATCCCGGCACAGCCACTTCCTTTTCGTGTGAGAAAGCAGAACAATAGGCCATCTGCTGACTGGCCGAACCAGTCGGTTCATAACGTTGCTCTCCTACCGTCGGCATCAACAGGACATCGCCGTAATCGCAACACCCTGTACCGCTCAAACGGTTATGAGAAAAACCATTGATAGTCGAATCGTTATAATAATAACCGGAACAGGAATCCCAATCATAGAGACGGGTATCCGGACCAGGTTGTACCATACCCCGCGGAACAACCGGTCCCGGGAAAGTATGTCCGTGTCCGCCGGTTCCGATGAACGGGTCCACATAAACGGTGTAATCCACCGTAGTCTGTTCGGCCGGTGCACAGGCAGCCAACCAGCCTCCTGCTACCAAAAGAACAGAAAAGTAGCGAACTGCCCGATTTTTATAGTGTTTGAATGTCTTCTTCATAACTGTTTTTCCAGAGAATCAATTTATTTTTTCGGTTGAGGACCCATTTCAAATTCAACGGTCGCACCATCCATAATCTGCTGGTGAGTCAGGTAGGTCTTGTCGTAGACCTGTCCGTTCACCTTGACAGACTGTACATAGATATTCTGTTTGTTTACATTCGGAGCCAGAACGGTAAAGGTCTTTCCGTTATTGAGATGCAGTTTCAGTTCCGGGAAGAGCGGTGTACCCATTTCATACTGACCGCTTACCGGGTCTACCGGATAAAATCCCATCGCACTGAAGACATACCATGCCGACATCTGTCCGCAGTCTTCGTTACCACAGATACCACCCGGTTCGTTCAGGTAAAGTTCCTGCATTACCTTGGCGACATACTGTTGTGTCTTCCACGGACTGCGTGTCAGGTTATACAGATAAATTACATGATGGCTAGGTTCATTGCCGTGTGCATACTGACCAATCATTCCGGTACTGAATATCGGAAGTTCTTCATCGGCTGCCGGATGATGCGTAAACATGCTGTCCAGTTTCTCTTCAAACTTGTCTTGTCCCCCCAGCAATTCCATCAGGCCTTTCGGGTCTTGCTGTACAGACCAGAGATAATGCCAGGCATTGCTTTCGCAGATATATTCCGTATAATCGTCCGGATTGAAATCGGGGATGAATTTTCCTTTATCATCTTTCGGCTGCATGAATCCGGTTTCCGGATTGAAGAGCTTCCGGTAATTCTGAGAACGGTCATAAAAACGTTTGGCAATATCTGTCTTTCCCATCTTTTCGGCCATACGGGCAATGCAATAATCATCGTAAGCATATTCCAAAGATTTGGACATCGACCAATTTTCCTCACCCTTGATAGCAGAATTGTAAGGAATATAACCATATTTCTTATAAAGCCCTACGCCACGGTAGCTATCCATATCGGCCGATGCCACACAAGCTTCCAATGCCTTTTCAGCATCGAAATCGCCGATTCCTTTCAGATAAGCATCTACAATTACCGGTACTGCATGATAACCGATCATCATTTCGGTTTCAGCTCCCCACAACGGCCACAACGGCAGACGTCCGTGCTGTTCATAGAAAGCCAGGAAGGTCTTAACCATATCGTTAGTACGTTCAGGTTCGGTATAAGTAAACAGCGGATGAGAAGCGCGGTAAGTGTCCCACAAAGAGAAAGTACTGTAATTCACCCACCCGTTTGTCTGATGAATCTGTTTATCGGCACCCCGATAAGAACCGTCCACATCGCTGAAGATTGTCGGAGCAAGCATGCTGTGATACAAGGCTGTATAGAATTTCACCTTATCCTCGGCATCATTGCCCTGTACTTCTATCTTGCCTAACTGTTTGTTCCATTCAGCCTTGGCTTCAGTTACATAACGGTCGAAATCATTGTGTGGAGCTTCTGCCTGCAGATTTTTCGCTGCCCCCTCAGCACTGACACCGGATAAAGCTGTAGCCAACGTAATCTGTTCGCCTTCCTGCGTATCGAAATTGAACTGAGCCACGTATGCCATACCGATTTTCTGACCTTTCAGCTTCACTTCCGTACTATCCATCTGAACAGATTTGAACGGTTTGGAGAAACGGGTACGGAAATAGACATGCTGGTCTCTCGCCCATCCTTCAGAGAAACGATAGCCTTCGATGGTACAAGAGTCTACTACCTGAACGGAAGAACAATTGGTAAAATCCCAATTCAATGCCCGTTTCAGGTTCAAGATAACAGCAGCCTGTGCTTTCGGGAAAGTATAACGTTGGATACCGCATCGTTCCGTAGCGGTCAACTCTACATTGATATCATAATCCTGCAATTTCACCTGATAATAACCGGCACTGGCTTTTTCTTCTGCGTGAGAGAATTTGGAATGGATGCCTAACCCGCTCTCCTTGTCTTCTTTGTAAGGCAATGTTACAGGCATAAAAGGAATATCATATAAATCGCCTGCGCCAGTTCCAGAAAGGTGTGTATGACTGAAGCTGGCAATCGTACTGTCCGGATAATAATATCCGGAAATCCGGTTCCATCCACCTAACCCGTTGTCCGGGCTTAACTGCACCATACCGAAAGGAGCCTGTGCCCCCGGGTAAGTATTTCCCGTAAAATCCGTACCGATAAAAGGATTAACCATTGCCGCATAATCTACAGGCTCGGTAGTCTGTTTCACTGTGGTAGTACATGCGGCAAAAATCCCCATCAAGAAGAAAGACGAAACGATGTGTCCTTTCATAATAAAAGATAAATTAAAATTTTAGATGTTTGGAGACAAAGATAGGAAAACTGACAAATACCGCCAAACCTAGAATAAAGAATTGTCGGTAAATGGCTGTTGATTTAGAAATTAGATATAAAACGGAAAAGATAAAAGGAGCCTATTTTAATATTTCATTTGGTCAGAGGTCAGTTGGTCAGTTATCATATAAAACAAGTGTCCCAGTAATATTCATACTAGGACACTTATTTATAATAATTCTACTGTAAAATTTTATCACCAGCCTGGATTCTGCTTCAGATTCGGAGCCTTACCAATTTCGTCTGTTGGTATAGGAGACAAGTAATGTTTCGGATCCTCAAAAACAGGGGTCGGATTCTGACCCTCATAACGCTTTTCATAGATAGTCAAAGCACCATCTTCGTTAACACCCACAGTTTCCTTCAGTGCTTGTATTTCTTCCTCTGAATATCCGGCACCTTCAATGATAATACCCAAACGAGGAGCAGTTAACAAATTACCGCAAGCCCAACGACGGATATCGTCATAGCGTACACCTTCCGCGAACATTTCAATCCGACGTTCACGACGGATTTCACGAATCAGCTTAGGATTGCTTCCCTGCACATTAGGATATGCAGCGGCAATAACCGGATCATCAAATCCGACATTCAGTGTGAGCGGATGATTGAATCCTACACGTGCACGAAGTTTGTTGATAGTCTCATCCAAATCAGTCTGAGTAATGGTTCCCAATTCGGCAGCAGCTTCTGCACGGATCAGCATGATTTCACCCAAACGGAACACAGGAGCATCTTCTGTTCCCTGATAGTGAGAAGCACTGTACTCTGCCGCATTATAAAATTTTACAATCGGATAACCGGTAGAACATCTGCTCGGATTACCAGTTGCTGTAACATTTGCTATATTAGGAGCCTTTCCTCCCATATAATAACAATGGTCTGTATCTGTCACATCAGGAGTAGCTGTAGTCTGCAGCATACGTGGGTCACGGTTAGCCAATTCTGCTATCAAAGTCGTATGTTTCGTATGTCCTTCGCAATTACACAGAGAAATAGGAAGGCCTGTAGTAGCACACAAATAAGAATCTGCACAGTTCTTACTCATACCAAGTGGAGTTTCACCTACAAAAATCTGACGGGTAAGATTGTTACCTTTATCAATTCCCGGATCGTATGCTTTTGACAAAATAACTTCCGGATTGTTAGCCTGGTCTGCCAGACAGAACAGTTCATGATAAGCCGTACCTGGCTTACTTCCCTGATACAAGGAATAACCGTATTCAGCTTTCATCAATTCACAAGCAGCACTGTATGCTTCCTGCAAGAATTTCTCAGGATTCTCGATGCCGTGATATTTACGCCAAGTACCTTCAAACAGACACATACGTGCTTTCAAGGCCAATGCTGCATCTTTACTAATCAATGTAACATCTGTCTTTTTAGGCAACCATTCAATAGCCTGATTGATATCACGAAGCATATTGTCCATTACCAATACACGAGAATCACGGGCCTTGTACATTTCTTCATCGCCCGGATTCATCACATTTTCAAACCAAGGTACATCACCGTAAGCCTTTACCTTGTTGAAATAATCCAAAGTCTTGAAGAAAAGAATCATTCCGGCATATTTATGCTTTACTTCGTCACTTTCAGGAGACTGTTCATAGTTTGTCAGAAAGTCATTACATGCACGAATATTTTCCCAGTTCCACTGAGTACCGCTGGCACTTGAAGGAACCGTAGCCAAACCAAAGCTGGTAGTATTACGTTCCCATGGTAAAACATCGTCACTGGTGAAATCATCTCCCAGCATACCCCAGTCATAACTTTTAGGTGAACCATATCCAACTATCAGTTTTGGATAGAAGTTATTGCAGTATTGCTCCAGTGCAACGGCATTTGCAGTTGTAAAAAACTGATCTTTACTGATTGCATCAAGTGGTTCTCTGTCAAGAAAGTCACAGCTTGATAGAGCCAGTGTAAACAAACAGCCTGTTAATATAGATATCTTTTTCATAAATGTAAGTTCTTTAGAATGTTAGATTTATACCAAATGAGTAAGAACGGCAGAACGGATAACTCTTCATATCAGAGCTCATTGTACCTACATTAGTACCACTTTGGTTAGTACTTCCTGTCATATCAGGATCAACATATTTATAAAGTCCTGTAGCTTCCCACAAATTCTGTCCACTGAAGAACACCTTCAATTGTGAAACTCCTATAGGTTCCAGCCACTGTTTAGGCAACGTATATCCAATAGTCAAATCACGCAGACGGATATAAGATCCATCCTGCAGATATTTAGTCTGAGTCTGTCTACTACGGCTACTCCAGGTAGGAACCGGATAATAAGCATTCGGATTGCTTTCAGACCAAGCATTATCAACATGGTAATCATTGATAGCACTGTTCCATACACCGCTGAATCCCCAGAATACTTCGTTGCTCAACCAAAGATCTCTCTTCAATGTACCTTCAAACAACGCACGTATATCGAAGTTTTTCCAGTTCAAACCCAGATTGATATTGAAACGATATCTCGGAGTCTGGTTACCAATCACCTTCAAGTCACCATGATTATCGAGTGTATTGATAGGACCTTTGTTACTGTCACCAGCATTTACTTTACCGTCACCATTCAAATCAGCATATTTGATATCACCTGGAATCCATGTATTCGAAATATAAGACTGTCTGTCAGCCTGCAGTTCAGCATCAGCAGCATCAACGATGAATCCTTCTGTGGTATAACCCCAAATTTCACCCAAACGTTTGCCCTCGTACAGGTCATTTAATGTACCGGTAGGGTTATCATATTTTGTAATAGTAGAGTAGCTGTCTGAAAGACCTATACCAACATTATATGAAAGCGGACTTCCAGCAACATCTTCAATACGGTCATTCCAGTTCAAAGTAAGTTCCCAACCGTTCGTTCTCATACTTGCAAGGTTTTCCTTACCCCCACTTGTACCCATCGTATTTGGATATGCCTTAGAAACCACCATATCTGTAGTATAACGCATATAGTAATCAAATGAAGCAGTAAGGCGGTTACTAAGCACGCCAAGATCAATACCAAAGTTGGCAGTTGTAACCTTTTCCCATGTTACATTATTGTAAGCCAGTGTAGCAGGTGTAATACCTGTAGGAATTTTACCAGAAAGAATGTAGTTAAGGTCAGCACTACCTACAGTTCCTATAAAGTCGAAATTACTGTTTGTAACCTGATTACCCAATGATCCTAAAGAAGCACGAACTTTAACATTGTCGAATATATTCTTTGCAGGTTCAAAGAATTTTTCTTCAGAAAGTCTCCATCCCAATGATGCTGATGGGAAGAATCCCCATTGGCTACCTGATGCATATTTGGAAGAACCGTCATAACGTCCGTTCAATTCTATCAGATATTTGCCTTTATAATCATAATTTAAACGGAAGAATGCACCTTGAACAGCCCATACAGTAGCAGCTTCAGACAAAGTTTCCTTATCTTTTGCCATATCAATGATAGGGAAGTCATTCAGATACAGATTAGCAGCCACACCATACATATTGCTGGTTACTTTCTTTTCCTGGTTATAACCTGCCATTATAGAAAAAGAATGGTCTTTAATCTGTGCCTTATACTCAGCCCATACGTTCAAAGCTTCGTATGTATCATCATATTTCCGCAATCCAGCCTTATTCGTAGGCATCTTAGCTGTTTGGGAGCCATCCGGATTCAACTGGTAAATCGTCTTCAAGTGTTCACGCTGCGTACGGAAATAACGATTCCCTGTATAATCTCCCTTGATAGAAAGACCTTTTATCGGAGTAATGTTGAACGAACCGGTATACCAGATATCATCATATACATTCTTTACACGTCCAGCCTCTGCCAAAATACCAGCATAATTATAGTTGAAGTTACTACCTTCCATCGCTGCGAAATGCTGTCCATCAGGCAAGTAGATAGGAATGAACGGGAATGAACGATATACTTCATAATACGGTGAACTACCCATATAAGCCTGTGTATTCGGTTCATCCGATTCACTCCTGTTATATTTTGTACGGAACCCGATTTCCAACCAATCAGTCACCTGAGTCGTAAAGTTGAATGACATGTTGATACGTTTATAAGTATCTGTACCGAATGCCAGCAAACCATCCTGACCCTTATAACCGATAGAACCATAATAGGTATTCTTCTCAGTACCTCCCTGAATACTTGCATTATGCTGTTGCATGAATGCAGCACTCTTATAGAATTCATCGAACCAATCGGTATTTCCGGCATAAGCCCACTGGCCTTTGGCTGTAAATTCTCCTGTTTCATCCAAGAATGCTGACGGACGGCTCGGATCCTGGCAATATGCATGAACAGCATCCACCAAAGCCTGACTGAAATATCCGCTACCATTCGTATTCGTATTAGCTAACTGAACAGCATCAATCCATTTATCAGAAGAAATACCATCCGGGAGACGTGACGGAGTAGACCATGAGAAGTTATTGTTGTAATTAATGGTCACTTTTTGTCCCTTACTACCTTTCTTTGTTGTAATAAGAACCACACCGAATGCTGCACGTGCACCATATACAGCTGCCGATGAAGCATCCTTCAAGACAGAAACACTTTCAATATCCTGTGGATTCAATAAGGAGATGTCATTAGTTTCTACTCCATCCACCAAAATCAATGCTGAACCACCGTTCAAAGAGGTAATACCACGTACATTGAAAGTAGCTGTCGCATTCGGGTTACCACTCGGCATGGTAATGTTCAAGTTAGGAATAGCACCCTGAAGACCTTGTGCCAAATTTGCAATCGGTCGATCTTCCAACATGTCTCCTTCTGTCATAGCTACAGCACCAGTCAAATTGACCTTCTTCTGAGTACCATAACCTACTACAACCACTTCTTCCAAAGCCTGTGAATCATCTTGCAAAGTGATATTAATAGGTGAACCATTCCAAGCAATTTCCTGTGTTTTGTATCCCACAAAAGAAATTTGAATAATATCTCCCTTCTTTACACCTGACAAAGAGAAATCACCATCCAAGCCCGTGATTGTACCGTTGGTAGTACCTTTCACTACAACCGAAGCACCGATAACAGTTTCACCTGTAGCATCCTTTACAACACCTGTACAAGTTGACTGTTGTTGCATACCTCTGGTTGCATCAACCTCAGGTACAGCTACTGCATAGGCAGCTCCTGTAGAAGAAACACCTGCCAGAGCCAACAACATACTGACTGATTTGATTCGTTTTAACATAGTTTGATATTTTAAGTTAGAGATTCAGTCATACCAGATAAGGAATAAGTCATAGAAAACTTAAATTTCCCCTTCCTTTTATATTAAAAATGCAAATTTTTCTCATTTTTTATTTTTGCATGAAACAAAGATATGCATTTTTTTGATTTGTGCACACGTATTTATTCTTTTTCTGATAAAACGACCACAAGAAAATAATTTTTTTCAATAAATTAAATGATTATCCGCATGTTGTCCGTCTGTATGTTCTTGACTTGAAATCGGTGTTGT